>Ga0129307_1000108_pt1 | contig 137600 bp, 111 predicted proteins | sample P1105metagenome_FD_94437 | JGI IMG/M metagenome (GOLD analysis project Ga0129307, IMG submission 94437) | Capybara group fecal microbial communities from Wisconsin, USA - P1105 metagenome | ecosystem: Host-associated > Mammals > Digestive system > Large intestine > Fecal | place: USA... | reverse complement strand
TATCATATTGAGACATCTTTTCCAATGAAAGATAGACGATTTATTATAGATTTTTAGAGCCCGTTAGTGCGATTCATCCCCGCCTTAAAGAAGACGGAGTATTCTCGCTTAGAATTGATAAAAATCTTTTGTATCAAAATGAAATTACATTCTGCCTGTATCCTTATCTTTTAGAATCTTACTCTCTTCTGTGAAGGTTCTCTCATCATTCACAGCTTCAACAAGTCGCGGACATTCTCTTAAATCAACTTCTGTAATCTTGCACTTTGGAAGATCAAGGTTTTCAAGAACCGCACATCCTTTAAGTGCAGTGGGGACAGACCCCACTGCACCAAGGTCTGTCCCTACCTGCACATTATTTTAAATCCACTAGATACACATATTCATTTCCAGTCTTTGATGGAATAGTCTGAATCAGGTTAATCTGATCCTTGGAATACTCTTCCGTCTCAGTTATTTCTTCATCAAAAACTAAAAGGATCGAATCCGATTCATAGCCATGACCGCTAAGTTTCTCATCAATACGAGCAATATTTTTATCAATATTGGTTATCCAGACAGGAACTGATCTGAAGCAGCTTACCAAGGTCTTCTTCTCACCTTTACATTTATAAAGCGTATAGTACTCACATTCCAAAGTAGAATCAAAATATACGATCAGTTCATGATTTCCCTTCTTTGCGTCATAAATACGCGTGTAGCTTCCAGCCTGAGGTATAAAGTATTTATCAAATATCTTATCTGGATCAGTACCAGTCGGTCTTGCAAAAGCCACAAGAAATATTATGGCAAGTCCCGCCAGAAAAACTCCAGAGAATAACAACTTAGATTTAGTCTTTGTATTTAGAACACCAACCAAACATCCCAATATAATTCCATATATTAAAATAAGAACCAACACTATATGTCGCATTGGAAAAGGTCCCCATACACAAAGACACATATAACCGAAGAAGCCTAAAAATGTCATCACCCCGATAATCACCTTAAGCACGTTTCTTGTTTGCGATTTCTTAATCTCATTGGCATTATCCATCTAGCAAAAAACTCCTTAAAACCAAACTACATAATTACAGTGTCCCCCACCCCTCAAACTGTTTCATTCTACCACAAAAAAGTGCAGTGGGGACGGACCCCACTGCACCAAGGTCTGTCCCCACTTGCACCAAAACTCTTTTATCAAATCATAAAAATGAAGCAATCATATATACAATAAATGATACGATCCATGCAACACTGCACTGAAGCACTACCATGACAAGAGCCCACTTACGGCCCAGCTCACGCTTTACTGAAGCGATAGCTGCAACACAAGGTGTATAGAGCAGGCAGAATACCAGGAGGGATGCTGCTGCCGCTGTACCAATAAGACCTGCAATATTGCCCTCTGTCAGAATAGTAAGTGTTGATACTACACTCTCTTTAGCCATAAAGCCTGTGATAAGCGCTGTTACAACTCGCCAATCTCCGAAACCAAGTGGTGCAAAGATTGGTGCGATAAGACCTGCCACCTTTGCCAGAATACTCTCAGCTGGATCAGATGCAAGTCCAAGATGCAGATTAAATGTCTGTAGGAACCAGATAACTATAGTTGCCACAAAGATTATGGTGAAAGCCTTTACAAGAAAGTCCTTTGCTTTCTCCCACATCAGTTGCGCAACGTTCTTAGCACCTGGCATACGGTAGTTTGGAAGCTCCATAACGAAAGGAACCGCCTCACCTCTAAATACGAAACGCTTTGACACAAGAGCTGTTACTATACCTACAATAATACCAAGCAGATAAAGCAAAATTATCACAAGCGCGCCCTTTCCAGGGAAGAATGCTGCCACAAGAAATCCGTATATTGGATACTTGGCTGTACAGCTCATGAAAGGTATCAGCATGATAGTCATCTTTCTATCCCGCTCCGACGGCATGGTACGGCTGGACATTACACCAGGCACCGAACAGCCAAATCCGATCAGCATCGGCACTATGCTTCGTCCCGAAAGTCCCAGTTTACGAAGAGGCCTGTCCATGACGAATGCAACTCTGGCCATGTATCCCGTATCCTCCAGAAGCGACAGGAAGAAAAACAGGAGTATGATTATCGGCAGAAAGCTCAGCACGCTTCCCACACCGCTAAAGATTCCATCGATTATCAGCGAATGGATGACGTCATTTACCTTCCAGGCAGTAAGCGCCGAATCCAGCTTATCCGTCACAAAACCAATTCCCGACTCCAGAAGTCCCTGTAACCAGGCTCCCACACTATTGAAGGTGAGAAATGCAATCACGCCCATTATGAGTACGAAGCTCGGAATCGCAGTGAACTTGCCCGTAAGTATCTTGTCTATCTTTTCACTCCGCTCCCTCTCCTTACTCTCGGCTGGCTTTACTACTGTCTCCTTAACCAGCTTATCAATAAAGGAGAATCTCATATCCGCAATAGCAGCAGATCTGTCCAGACCTCTCTCTTCTTCCATCTGAACTATAATGTGCTCTACCATTTCCTTCTCATTCTCAGAAAGCTTCAGAGCATCGATTACACGGTTATCACCTTCGATAACCTTATTAGCAGCAAAACGAACTGGTATATCAGCAGCCTTTGCATGATCCTCAATAAGATGCATGATACCATGTATGCATCTATGTACCGCTCCACCATGATCTGACTCATCACAGAAGTCCTTCTTTCCAGGGCTCTCCTGATACTTTGCAACATGAACAGCATGACTTATAAGCTCATCTACGCCTTCATTCTTAGCAGCTGATATAGGTACTACAGGAATTCCCAGCAGAGCCTCCATAGCATTAATGTTTATGGAGCCACCGTTGCCTCTTACCTCATCCATCATGTTGAGAGCAAGAACCATAGGAACGTCCAACTCAATAAGCTGCATAGTAAGATACAGGTTTCGCTCTATATTCATGGCATCCACTATATTGATAATGCCCTTCGGCTTCTCACTGATAATGTACTGGCGTGAAACGATCTCCTCATCTGTATAAGGTGACAGTGAATAAATACCAGGCAGATCTACCACCTCAGTATTATCTTTTCCCTTTATACCTCCACTCTTACGGTCCACTGTAACTCCAGGGAAGTTACCAACATGCTGGTTAGAACCAGTAAGCTGATTAAAGAGCGTAGTCTTTCCACTGTTCTGATTACCTGCAAGTGCAAAAGTAAGCAGAGTTCCATGAGGAAGTTTCTTCTCCTTAGTGTGGTCATGGTAGATACCACCCTCACCAAGTCCAGGATGGTGCTTATGCTTCTTCTTGTCTTTATCCTGGTCCTTATTCTTATCAGTACTCTTCTTTATATTCTCTTCGTCTTTATTATCAGACGTATGTTCACTATCCTTAGTAACAGGAACTACTTCGATCTGCTCTGCATCAGCAAGTCTCAGAGTAAGCTCGTAGCCATGAATCCTAAGCTCCATCGGGTCACCCATTGGTGCAAGCTTAACAAGTGTAACTTCCACTCCAGGAATCACACCCATATCAAGGAAATGCTGTCTCAGCGCTCCCTCTCCACCGACAGAGTTAATAACGCATGTCTCGCCTATCGCCAGTTCTCTTAACGTCATATTAATTTGTACTCCTCTGATGTGATAATTATTTTATATATCAAACATGCTATATATAATAATAATTTCAGTTAGTTATATTAAACTAATTGTTATTATATGTCAATAATAAAATGGAGCATTCCGTGCATCACAAATCACTTTCATTTATAACAAAATGGAGCCCCATAAAAATAAGTCACTCTCCACTAGGGAAAGTGACTCATTCTCAAAACACATCAAAACTATATATAACAAACTACTCCATAGTAATGTCACCAGTCCAGTCATTGATACCGCCGAACTCGTAAACATTTGTATATCCAATCTTCGCAAGCTTTCTTGCTGCATCCTTACTTCTACGACCGCTTCTGCAGTATACAAGGATCATCTGGTCCTTATCTGGCAGTTCAGAAAGCTCCTTATCAGCTATACCAGTATTAGAAATATTGATAGCACCTGGTATATGTCCATCATAATACTCAGTATCCTCTCTTACATCCAGAATGATGTAATCCGAATTATTAGCCATAAGTGTCTGGGCTGTTTCCTGAGTGATCTGCTTATATCCATCAACCTCAACAAAGTCAATCTTGTCTGAACTCTTAGTAGATGAGGAACCGCTTCCAGGTCCGATTCCAGAACTATTTTGTGGACCATCCTCAGATGATTCATTTGTGTCAGAAGTTTCTTCCGTCTCTTCTATCACGGAAATATCTCCCAGCATCATTCCCTCAGCATCTGAAGCTGTAGCCTTTTCAGCTTCCTTTACTTCCTCCAGATACTCAAAGAACTCCACAGGGTATTCCTGACTCGTATAGTTCTCATTATTGTACTCCATAAAGCGCTCGCCATTCTTATAAACAACTGCATTATGGCCATCTGGGAATAATATGTATATATCTTCCATTTCCTGGTACTTAAGAAAAGGATGCTCAGAATTATAAATGGCATTTGACGCGTCACATATATCGAAGGCACTGACAAACTTTGAATAGCTTATCTCTTCGAATTCATTTATCTCCTTTATGAATTTCTCATTACTGTAGCCGCCTTCACCGCCATTGTATATATCAACGTCTGCGATAACCTTTCCAACCTTACCCTCATCAAGTGGTGGATAAGTTCCCTGCTGATCAAGGTAAAGATTCCTGAATCCTACATAGTCCCCTTCCTGATAGATCTCATAATATTCATCCTTGATCCTGATAGCATAAAACTCCGCATTGTCCTCTGAATGAATATCCATAGCATCATTTTCCACCTCAACGGACTCTGTTACTACCTCTGTTGTAACCTCCTGTCCAGAAGTATCATCAGCTGTTTTTCCACAGGCTGTCATGCCCATCATCATTGCAAGGCATACTACACCCGCTAGTTGTCTTTTTCTAAGTTTCATCATAATTCGTCTCCATATAAATATTTTTCCCAACTAATCAATATCCATGCATCAGCATGAGCAGACGGTTATAGTAATTCAGCTTCGACGCACTGGCATCCACATCCGCACTGACGATATACCCCTTCTTAAGCTTTCTTGTCAGTGATGGATAAAGACCCCTGCCTGCACAGTGATTTACCATACAGCCAAATGGTTGCGCAGCAAATACTTTATCGACGCCGTGCTTAATGTATCCCACCGCTTCAGCTCCTATAAGCCATCCATCTGCATTTCTTATATTGTAATTAACAAATCCGTGGGCCTCTTTTTTCATCTCCAGATATGGAGGAAGTGAAAAGAAACCATAATCACGTAATGCTTTTATCATATCCTTCTGAATCAGCTCCAGAAGCTTCATCAGAACCTTAGCACCCTTAGCTTCTAGGTTATGCTTTCTAACCATGTGGGTATCCATGTAATAGATAGCATAATACGAAAGTGCATTCACGTGGATCTCGCCGCCATTCTTCTCTACGAAATCCACCACGTCCCAGTTACCAAGGTGACAATACTTAACATACAGCTCACCCACCAGGCCTATGACCTGCTTCTTCTTTCGCTTATCTACCTTGATATTGGCAAAGTCCTTGCACATAAGACGGAAGTTGCGATGCATATAGGCAAGAGAAAGGTTGCGGCCTTCCTTCATATCCCTGGACATCCTGCGAATCCATTTGGCCCAGCAACGGTCCGCATCCCCCTTAATCTTCTCATAAGGACGAGTCTGATAAAGCAGCATCATCAGTATGTCACAGTAAAACATTCCAAACATAGCACGCCAAACCATCGGAAAATCAAACTTCATCATACTCTCTGGCTCATAGTCACGAACATTGAGAGTAAGCACTGGCACGTCAGGGTAACCTGCCAAAGCGATGGCCTTCCTTAGAGCGCCAGTATAATTGGCGCCTCTGCATGCATCTGCTCCAGTCGGCATCAGAAGCTTCACACGGTTCACATCGTACTTGCCGCTATCCAGAGTCTTGGCCATAGAGCCCACAAACTGTGACAACGGATAACACATATCGTGATTGATATATTTAAGCCCGATGTCTGTAATACCATCCTCTTCGCTCATTACCACCGGATAATAGTCCTTTGAGTAAAATGCATATTTAATTAGCGGGAAATGCATATCAAGCATCGCCGGTACAAAAAGGATGCTGTCTGCTGTATTTATATCCCATTTGATCCTAGGTAATCTCATTTATTCATTACCTTTCCGGGCGTATTTCTTCAAAATAAACTGTATATTCTTCATCCTTCACATCATACAGCGGAATAAACTTTATACTGCGTGTCTGATGCTTTGTGCGGTAATTATTCTGCAGCCATAAAAATGTGTCGTAGGTATGCTCGGTAACCGGACGAAGAAACTCTGATGGACTTTCAAAATCTCCGACTATGGAATCTACGTCAGAGGTAAGTCCAGCCAGCACTATAGGTCCGTCCACAAAAGCAGCCACATCCGCCTCATCAGTCAGCCTTTCAGCCTTAACCTCAGCATCAAAGAATATATCTATAGCGTCGCCGCTCTTTACATTAGTTAAGACAAGGTACCCATCTGTTGCATGAGACACTTCTTTTATCTCGCCATTCAAAGTGATCTCAGTCTTATCTCCAGTCCATTCTGGAATTCTCAGCGCAATGCTTATACCTTTTCTTCCCTTTATTTCCACATCCAAATGGAATTTCCATCTGGACTTTTCATAAGTACCATGCTCATCAAAAAGCGTCTGTGCATCATAACCCTTCATTGCGAGAGTCTGCACCACTTTTACATCTATATCCCCTATACGACCATCCATTTTAGATGGAATGTATTGGTTTACATAAAGTATCTTCGAATCATCATCCGCTGAATATACCATTTCCGGATATTTAGCAGCTGACTGGATCATAGTTCCTTGACAGCACCAGAAATCGCGAGTCTTAGATGCCCACTCCTTCTTAGAACCAGTAGTCAGCGATAAGAAGTAATCAGGCATTCCAGTCTCTGCATTCTGCTGAGCAAGGAAGCCATTATATATACAGCGCTCGATGTAATCTTCATACTTAGAGTCCTTGGTCCACTTGAACAGATACTCCGCTACTCTTACCATGTTGTAAACTGTACAGAACTCCTGACCACGCTCGCCTCTATACTCTCCCAGCTTCATAGGAGGAATCCAGAATTCGCCAGCATTTGAACCTGTGGTTGCATACATTCCGCGCTCAGTAACAGCTCGCTCCCAGAACTTTTCAACGATGTCGCGCCATTTAATGTCACCAGTCACCTCATACATTCTGGCAGCTCCCTGAATTATAGGAATACTGGCATTGGTATGATCATCAGTAAGGGCATCCACGCTCTTAGACTTAATAAGCTTAAAGAGCTTCTGTCCCTTATATATGTTAGCAAGTTTCAGATATCGCTTATCCTCTGTAACTCCATATGCATCAGCCCAAAGCTCAAGCATGCCAGCCTGCTCACCCTTAAATATCGCATCTGGACATCTCTTCTTCATATCAGCCGTCCAGTCCAGGAACCAGTCTGCCATGCCAGAAAGGATCTGAAGTGCCACTTCATTTCCGGTATATTTATACGTATCCAGAAGTCCCATCAGCAGCTTATGAATTGTATACTGTGGAGACCAGATATATCTGTCAGTTGTAAGTATCTCAAAATACTTCTCTGGAATAGGACCAGCCCATCTTCCACCATTCAGTTCCTGACATCTTCTGAGCTCAGAGATTATATGGCGCAGCTTCGCCGCCAGTATCTCGTCGCCATCATTTGCCACCAACATAGATGCAGCAGACAGATAATGTCCAAGGAAATGTCCTCTCAGCTGACATGATGGAGCCTCCCAGCCCCAGTGCAGCTTCGCCTTAGCTGGATCCTCAACTATCGTAAGTCCAGGCATAATAACCCCCGCTTCAAGATAATAATTCTGCAGCAGACAAGTATCATCCAGCTCTCTGAGATACTCCTTATTCACATCCATTCTTCTCTTAAAAAGACCATCCAGAACCTTAACTTCATTATAAGAAAAACGTCTCATATTAATTACCTCTTAAATCATAACAACCATAATAAAGCATTGTTATTATAACAAAAAAAGCAGCGCTTACACACTGCTTTTTAAACGAGCGCCAAATGTGATCAACACTCCTACAAGAGCGGTTTTATTTGCCATCTGCAAAGCAGGTCAGTTCTCCAGTTTCAACCTCTGGGTAACCATACTTTTCTTTTGCATCAGCAAAGCTCTGGATCATAAATGCCATATTTCTGGCGAGATTTCTCATAGTCCTAAGACCTTCTTGATCCTTCATCACGTCCTCAGCAGTATGACCATGAACCTGGTTCCAATATGTACTTGGAGCAACAGGCATGCCACTTATAGTAAAGTACTTATTTAAGACGTCAAATGTAGCCGTATTTCCACCTCTTCTGCAGCTAACCACTGCAGCACCAACCTTCATATGCTTAGAAAACCTGGAGCTATAGAATAATCTATCCGCAAATGAAAGAAGTGTTCCGTTAGGTGAACTATAATATACTGGGCTTCCCAGAACCAGACCGTCTGCCTTTTCAAACTTCTCGGCAACTTCGTTAACTATATCGTCGAAGACACATTTACCTCTGTTTCCACAGGCGCCACATCCGATACAACCACGAATATCCATATGGCCAACCTGGATCAATTCTGTCTCAACACCTTCCTCATTGAATACTTTTATCATCTCTTTAAGAGCTGTTGCTGTACAGCCATTAGCATGAGGGCTGCCGTTAATCAATAATACTTTTGACATCTTAAAACCTTTCTTTCACTACTTGTCTTTTAATAACCTATATCCTCAAGTACCATATCTATAAGTTCTGCATTCTTGATTGAGAACTGGGATGTGATATGAGGTTTCTCACCATGCATGATGCATCTGGAGAACTGTTCTATCTCTAGAGAATAGTTATGTGGTACAGAGACCTTTCTCTCAATCACTTCATCTCCTGAATATATACGATATGAAACATCACCCTCCTGATTGTACTCTACATCTGAACGAATACTTCCCTTAGTACCATGAATAAAGAGTCTGTCGAATCTAGAATTGGTATTCTCTCCAAGGATCATTCCCACATTAAAGGAAGCCCTGGTTCCATTATCGAATCTAAGTATAGCCGCTGTATTTAAATCTACACCTTTATCTGAGAATTCTGCATCAGCCTTCACGTAAGAAACATCAGAATCTATAAGCGACAGGATCATTGTGGTACAGTAGCATCCGAGATCATACATTGCTCCGCCACCAAGCTCCTTATATAAACGTATATCTTCCTTATAGCCCTGAGTGATAAATGAGGTCTCAATATAATCTATGTCACCGATCACGCCACTGCTAACATCCTTCTTCAGACTTTCAACATATGGACTATGAAGATATGCATAAGCCTCCATAAGAAGCACTCCGTTTTCAGAAGCTACTTTAAACATCTCTTTTGTTTCTGCTGCATTTAAACCTATAGGCTTCTCGCACAGAACATTCTTCTTTGCCTTAAGAGCTTTGATAACCCACTCTTTATGAAGATTGTTAGGAAGCGGAATATAGATAGCCTGTACATCCGTATCAGCAATCAATTCATCATAGCTTCCATAGGCCTTCTGAAAACCAAATTCAGCCTTATATCTTTCAGCTTTTTCCAGACTTCTTCCTGCAATCGCATAAAGCTCACAGCTTTCTGACTTCTTCATTCCTGGAATCGTACCCCAGGCTGCTACATTTGCTGTTCCCAGCACGCCCCATTTAACTTTACTCATAACTTACTACCTCCTATGGAAGGAACTTTCCTGCTGCAAGGTACAGTTCATACCAGTCATGGTGAGAAAGTTCAACCTTCGCAGCATCGCATGCATCCTTTATATGTTCTGGGTTCATAGAACCAATGATTGCCTGCATCTTAGCAGGATGTCTGAGTATCCACGCTATAGCAATAGCTGTCTTAGATACTCCTTCTCTATCTGCAAGCTCTCCAAGAGTCTTATTAAGCTCTGGGAAATCAGGATTGTCGATAAATGTACCGCCGAACATTCCAAACTGGAGCGGTGACCAGGCCTGGATTGTTATATCGTGCAGTCTGCAGTAATCAAGACAGTTACCGTCTCTATTGATGGAATAATCTGTTGTCTTATTATTCATATATAGTGCCTGATCAATAAGCTGTGACTGCTCAAGAGAAAGCTGAACCTGATTTATAACAAGGTCCTGCTTAACATACTTCTTAAGTAACTCAATCTGCATAGGAACAAGATTACTTACACCGAACCATTTTACCTTTCCTGCTTTTTCCAGCTCATCAAATGCCTCTGCCACCTCTTCTGGATTGAAAAGTACATCAGGACGATGCAGAAGTAATGTATCCAGATAATCTATCTTAAGTCTTCCAAGGATTTCATCCACACTTGTAAGGATTGTTTCCTTAGACCAGTCAAATTCGTTTCTGTCAAAGCAGAGACCACATTTGCTTTGGATGTATATTTCTTCTCTCTTAAGACCTGTAAGTGGAAAAGCTTCGCTAAAACGTGTCTCTGCCTCTCCTGCTCCATAACAGGTTGCATGATCAAAGAAGTTTACGCCACAGTCGAAAGCCGTGCGAATAACCTTTGCCGCATCTTCCTTTGAAAGTGCCGGCATTCTCATACAGCCCTGAATTATACGTGATACTTCCTGTGGTCCGTTCATAATATTGATTTTCTTCACAATAAATACCTCCTATAAAGAAATCAAAAAATCTACACTGTTTCCCCAAGGAAACTTGCATAAGAAAACTTATAATGACATACAGTATTTCCAAACAAACTGATCTCAGTTCCAGTTGCTCTTCCATACTTTATATCCTTTGCTCCTTCTAGCAGCTTGTCTATCAGTTCAGGTTTTACAGGAAATGATCCATGCATTGGATATATCTCATCGAAAAGACCAGCGAACTCTTTCAGATGAATCAAACTATTAATATACTCAGTAATATTTCTGTACTTACCAAACATGAATATATTACCGTCCTGTATAGTATCTCCACTGATAAGAACTCTGTTCTTCTCATCCAGGATAGCTATACTGCCTGGCGTATGCCCTGGAATATCGATAATAGTTAGGAGCCTGTTTCCAAGCTCTATCTCATCACCTTCCACTACCGGAATAAGATTCCCGGTTCCATGCTGTTCCCTGTAGTTCTCTTCCTCTTTAGGACTCATATAGAACTCTTCAAATGTCCTATTACCTGATATATGATCAGGATCCGCATGAGTATTTATCAAAATAATAGGTAGCTCTGTCAGGCTCTCTGCTATCTCCCTTGCATTAGGAGTATTCATTCCTGTATCTATCAGAGCCGCCCTTTCGCTACCTTCTAAAAGATAGAATCTAACTTGTCCATCTTCGATTCGCCATGTGTTTTCATTGATTCTTATAATATCTGCCATAATATTCCCCTTTACTTCTTCTTCAAGAGAATTATACCATTATTATCCATCCTCAAAAACAAAAATTCTGCCACTGTTGAAAGCCTACAATAGCAGAATAATTGAAAACCTTTTAAATCTATAGAGAATTATTAACTTGTTTTGACTGATTTTTGTTCTATATCATCTGTCCTGATAACTATATAGTTTTATTTTAATACTATGTATAATCTATCACTGTTCTTCCTTGGTTTATCAAAGGTAAATGCATCATAAGCGAAACCTTTTTCGAAGCCGGCTCTTCTAGCAGCCTCTACGATATCCGTCGCAGTATACGCTCTCTGCTCATGATGCTCCTTACTTAGTTTCCAACCGCTACTATCTCTTGTCTTTAGATCAAGATAATAATGGTGAATACATGTGTCAGGATCAAAACTATTCTTCCACGTGCATTTAAAGTCTTTACCCTTATCCCTATAGGTTCTGCCATCCAGAGCAAATTCGAAGAAAAACCTGGTCTTCAGGTCAAAGATAAAGATACCGTCATCCTTAAGATTCTTCTTTACTGAAGCAAAAGTCGCAGCAAGATCATCTGTAGTTAGTATATAATTAATACTATCACATATACTAACAATAACATCCTGCTTACTGGTAAGTTCAAAGTCTCTCATATCTGCCTGAAAAAAAGAGATATTTGGATACTTAATACTTGCAACCTGTAACATATCCTCAGATAGATCAAGTCCTGTAACCTTAAAACCTTCCTCAGCAAGAAGCCCAGTCATAGTACCAGTACCACAACCAATCTCAGTAACTGATGCAGATACTGAAACTCCATGCTTATACATCAGCGTCAGAAGGTACTGTTCCCACTCCTCGTAAGGAATATTATCCATCATCTTATCATATACATTTGCAAATTCACTATATGCTTTCATTACACGTTATTACAAATCCTTTATATCCATCAATTATCTGTTCTTTATACATTACAAAACATATGACAAGCGATATTATACCATATATTTCCTGTCATCTCATAAAGTGCAGTGGGGTCAGACCCCCTTGCACCTAACGGTGCAAGAGGGGACTGACCCCATCTGCACTTTATTTCATGTAGCCATTTGATTTGAAGAAGTATTCTGTGCCATCGATCCACAGATACTGGTTGCTTGGGTACCATCCTGAATTATCCTCGTACCACCAGCCCTTTGAATTCTTGCACCAGTGACCACCACTATAGCCTTCTACCCAGGCTCCATCTGAACCTAGCCAGCAGCCATCGCGGTACTCGCTGTAATCCATATATCCTGAAGAAGTAAAGTAATACCACTTACCGTCTATCTTCTGCCACTGACTTACTGGATACCAGCCTGCTGTATCTTCTACCCACCAGCCGGTGCTATTACATTTCCAAGCAAGAGTGCCTTCATAAGTCTGGGTACCATCAGCGTTGTACCACTTACCATCAACCCACTCAGAGCTGTATGATGTACCACCTGCTGTAGTACCTGTTGAAGCGCCATCACCTGTAGCTGCACCACCAGAGGTTGAACTACTAGCACCATTTCCACTAGTGTTATTTGATTGATTATTAGACTGATTATTTGAATTATTCTGATTGTTATTATCTTTTATTTCTACAGCAGCAGGATTCTCACTTGTACCATTTACGCCGTTATTTCCATTTCCTGAGTTGCCATTATCAGAAGTACCATCATCAAGAGTTGCCTCAACGATTGCAAAGCTTCCCAGGTAATTTGCCTCAAGATTCTCGTCATAGATATAGGCATCGTTATTTGAAAATCTTATAGGATAGGTTCCATAGTTATTGTTTGTATTATCAGTTACAAGTTTTATGTAAACCCAATACTTACCTGTCGCAAAGTCATCAGGTATATCAACATTTACCTTAACTGTTGTCTTTGTAGTAGAATCCCAGTTTCTTGGATCCACATTTGAAGCAGACTCAGCCTTTGAAGCGTCCAGTTCTCCAAGGTCATATGACTTCTCAAACTGACCATCTTCGCTCTTGATTATAAGATATGCCTTCTTCTCTTTGATGACATTAGCAAAACCTACATTCTCAATTTCAGTCTCTAGTGCAAAGTTCTCGTACTTCGATGTCTCTCTTGTAAGCTTTACATTTCTTACTACAAACCTATAACCCAAATGGTTCTGCACGTAATTAAACTCTGTCGAAGTTCCGTTATTATATAAAGGATCCTGTCCATTAAAGACGGTTTTCTTCATATTAGCAATAATTTCATCATTCCAGCCAATATTCAGATAACTTGTATGAGTTCTAAAGGCTTCCTTCTCCATATAGAGACCGTTAGGTCGCACTTCTGTAGAAACACCTTCGCTATTATCGAAAAGTACAATCTCTCCACCATATAAGGTATGCTTTGCCTGATTTGAAAGCCATGTTACTTCTTTTTCTCTATCTCTAAATGTACCTCTATCAGAATAAGAACCAAGGTAACCATCGTTGAATGCTCCAACCCTATATGCAGCAGTACCTGCAGAAGTAATATTGGAATCAATATCTGATATACCACAGCCACTCCACTTAGCATAGAATTCTGGCTGACGAACAGTGATGGTCATAGACTGAGGAAGAACCTCAAGCCATTTATTTATAACCTTATAGAGGTTTTCGTCTGTCATAAGATTACTGCTATGCATCTCGCCCCAAGGACCAAAGACACCACACTCTACAGAAGAGATTACATCAGGATACTTAGCAAAAACTTCACCTATAGCCTGCTGATGCTGAAGAACAGTATCAATGCTTGGTTCAAAAACGCTCTGTTCCTTCCACTCTTCAGTACCATCATCTTTCTTTTTCAGAGTATCTTTTGTATAACCAGCATAATTCTTATCATACGCTATTCTTACTACTGCTGTTCCATTATTTTCTCTAAGACTCTGAAGAGTCCCATCAAGTGCCGTAAGAAGATTCGTTGTAGAACTATTGATCAATACATCACTTGTAGGACCACCATGATCCTTGTCATGTGCTGCAAAATCAGAAAGGTCAATTCGTAAATGAGCCATAGAATTCTTATAGGATTTCATATTTACAGCCTTATTACTATTTCCTTTTACATAGGATAAACGCTCTGATTTATAGAATCCGCGATCAGGATTTGGAGTTTCGCTTAGAGATTCTGTATAATCGATATCCGCTATCTCAATCAGTGTTCTTACACTGTGTGCTTTTACGCCAGCAGCCTCAACGATACTGACATTACCAACATCCCTTAAGCTTCCCGGGGTTGCCACTAAGGAAGCAAGCATTCCGGCCGATAAAACACACGCCATCAGTTTCTTTAGATTTTTCATTTTCATAACTCTCCTCGTAAAATATTTGTGCCATAACAGACCTATTGTGTCATACAATGGTCGCAGATGCAAGAGGGGGGGGATTATTCTTGATATTGCGTAGCCCATTCGATAGCATCGTCGATATGTGGACGGAAGTTATCCTTTCCTACCTTTTCAACGAAACCACTCTTTTCCATAGTCTTCATTGGCTGTTCATTTACATGAGAGAATACCATTTGGACTCCTGCTGCTTCGCATCTGTCGTATAGCTGCTCCATAGCATGCATGGCAGATGCATCAAGAGCAGGTACTCCTCTCATTCTGAAGATGATTACCTTAGTAAAGTCTTTAAAATGGACTCCCGCGAGACGATCAGCGTCTCCGAAGAACATAGGACCAGATATCTCATATATACGTACGTGCTTTGGAATCTCTTTAAGATCTATTCCATCAGGATCCTCTTCTGGATCATAATATTTCCAGCCAGAAACTACTGACTCATCACTCATTCTCTTCATAAAGAGAACGCATGCCATGATCATTCCGATTTCAATAGCAACTACCAGATCAAATACTACTGTTAAGATAAATGTTACTACAAGTACGATAATATCACTCTTTGGTGCTGTCTTGCAGAGGTGAACAAATGTTCTCCACTGACACATGTTATATGCAACCATGAAAAGAATGGCTGCAATAGTTGGCATAGGAATAAGCGCTGCATATGGCATAAGGATAATAAGTACAAGGACAAGTACGATAGCATGTACCATACCAGCAACTGGTGTTCTACCACCATTCTTGATGTTAGCAGCTGTTCTTGCAATAGCTCCTGTAGCAGGAATTCCACCAAAAAGAGCTGAACCTATGTTACCAACACCCTGAGCAATAAGCTCCATATTTGATCTATGATGTGAGTTTATCATACCATCTGCTACTACACACGAAAGAAGTGATTCTATAGCAGCAAGTATTGCTATAGTAACTGCATCTGGTGCTATTGTCTTTATCATGCCAAGTGAAAAGGTTGGCATTGTAAAAGCTGGAAGCTTGTTACTTATTGTATAAAGATCACCTATTGTATTTACATTTAACTTGAGAAACTTGACCATAAGGATTCCTACGATTACAGCTATAAGTGAACCAGGAATCTTCTCTGAGATGAATGGCCATACGATAAGAATTGCAAGACATACGCAACCGACAATAAGTGCCTGTACGTTAAGTGTTCCGATATTACTAACTATGGCCTTAACCTTTTCCATAGTCTCGATAGTAACTGTACCCTTAGGATATGTGAGGCCAAGGAAATCCTTTACCTGACCTATAAGAATTGTTACTGCAATACCAGCTGTGAATCCTGTTGTAATTGTATATGGTATAAATCTGATAAGTGAACCAAGTCTGAGAAATCCCATAAGGATAAGGAGTAAACCTGCTAGTACTGTTGCAAGAGCAAGGCCTGACATACCATTTTTCGCTACTATTCCTGCAACGATGGTTGCGAATGCTGCTGTAGGACCAGCAATCTGCACACGGCTTCCTCCAAGGAAGGATATAATGAAGCCTGCGATTATAGCTGTATATATACCCTGCTCAGGACCAACTCCAGAAGCAAGTGCAAGTGCAATAGATAAAGGAAGTGCGATTATAGCAACTATGATTCCAGAAACTACATCTGTGACACACTTCTTTCCACTGTAAGTTTTCATTACACTGAATAGCATTGGTTTCAGCTTATCTTTTTTCATTTTCATAACTCTCCTAGTCTATTTTTTCACAAACAAACGTACAACACTATATGACTTTACACGCCATTTGTAAATGCATTTTCTGCACAAAAAAAACTCAGCAGAGACCTTCTGCTGAGCATTTTTTACAATGAGTCATAATTATTCATGTTTTTTTCGCCTATTCAGTTAAATCCTACTCTGGCTGATCAACAGTTCTAAGGAAGCTTCTTAGATTATCATCATTCATGTCATAATCAAAAGGATACTTGATAAACTGTGTTCCCGAACCAGCTGTTTCACCCTGCTGATATATCATGAGGCTCATATCTATCGGAAAGATCAGATAAGCATCACCAGTTACCTCATCTTTATGCATGCTGATATAATTCATTCTGTCGTTTATTAATTCGTCCTTTATATCCAGAATTCCTAGATCTGCAATCAGATCATTATAATCTATGGACTCTATGGACTTAATCTTACGAAGCTTGATGCTGTAATCATAACCACTTATACCTCCATAGTATGTGTCCACATCAGCAACTACCTTGAGCAGGTCTCCATCAGCCATATCTGGAAAGTCGCACTCTTCAGATGGGATCATCTCCTCCAGAGTTAAATAATCATTCTTATTTCGGAACTCTATATAGTTATCTTCGGCTCTAAACATATAGAATTCCTTGTCCCATTCCTTATAAAGCGTCATAGAATCTGAGCCACCACCCTGACTATACGGAACAGGCGGATTCTGGTTTCCACAACCAGTAATACTCAGAATAATCCCTAGCAACAACGAGATTAAAATAATTCTTTTCACTATTAAATTCCCCTAAATACTTCTACTTTAACCCTTAAAACAATAAATAACTGCTCAGCAGGTTCTGTCCCACTGAGCAGTTATATTATAACATATTATGAATCTACGCGAGCGTCTTTTGAATTTTCTTCAATATACTGACGGCGAGGAGCAACCTCAGATCCCATAAGCGTACTGGTAATAGATGCAGCCTCCGCACGGCTGGAGATCATTACCTGCTTCAGAACACGGTGTTCCGGATCCATGGTAGTCTCAAAGAGCTGATTAGCATCCATCTCACCAAGACCCTTGTAACGCTGGATAAGGAACTTACCACTATGCTCACGGCGATACTTTTCAAGTTCATCATCTGAATATAGATACTTAGCCTTCTTGCCCTCTCCAACTCTGTAAAGAGGTGGGATAGCTATATAGATGTGACCCTCTGTAATAAGTTCAGGGTAGAATCTATAGAAGAATGTAAGAAGCAGTGTAGCAATATGTGCGCCATCCACGTCGGCATCAGTCATGATTATTATCTTATCGTAATTCAGCTTCTCAATATCGAAGTCATTACCAAAACCAGTTGAGAATCCACAACCAAATGCATTGATCATGGCCTGAATCTCTTTATTCTCAAGGACCTTAGCAACTGGAACCTTCTCAACGTTAAGAATCTTACCACGAAGAGGAAGGATTGCCTGATACTTACGGTTACGAGCTGACTTGGCAGAACCACCAGCTGAATCTCCCTCGACTATGAAAATCTCACATTTTTCTGATTCATTACTCTCCTGGCGGACAAGCTTTCCGTTACCTTCGAAGGAGAACTTATTAAGGTTGACCTTAGTCTTGTTCTTAGCCTTCTCTTTTGCTGTCTCAACAGCTCTATCTACGATATCCTTTAGCACATCATAGTTACGGTCAAAGTAAACAGTAAGCTGCTCTCTCATGATCGCATCAACAGCCTGAGTCACATCTGTATTGGAAAGACGAGTCTTTGTCTGTCCTTCGAACTGTGGATCAGGATGCTTTACAGAGACGATGGCCTGAACGCCCTGTCTTATATCAGCACCTGAAAGGTTGGAATCCTTTTCCTTAAGGACACCCAGCTCATTACGTGCATAATTATTTATGATCTTAGCAAATGCAGCTTTGTAACCAGCAACATGAGTACCACCCTCAGGGTTTGTAATGTTGTTAGTGAAGCCGATGACATTTTCATCTCCATCCTCAGTACAAACGAATACGATATCAGCCTCGATTCCGTTCTTCTCACCTTTGATAGAAACTACTGGAGATGTCTTAGTCAGATCCTTTGAGATATCCTCAACAAAGGCTGTAAGTCCGCCTGGCTGATGGAACACCTCTGGTGGATAACCATCTCTTTTATTGACAAATGTTATCGTAAGCTCTGGGTTCAGATAGCAGGTCTCTTTGATACGCTGACGGATCGCACTGGACTTGAACTTTACTGTCTCAAATATTGTGTCATCCGGATAAAGAGTAACTCTGGTACCTGTCTTCTTAGCAGGAACAGCTGGCTCGCTTGGAAGCAGACCATCTATAAGCTTAGTCTTTGGCTTGCCGTATTCATAGGTATCATGATATACATTTCCATCACGATATACATCAACGAAAAGCTTCTTTGATAGCGCGTTAACAACCGCTGAACCAACACCGTGAAGGCCACCGCTTATCTTATATACAGAGTCGTTAAACTTACCACCTGAATGGAGCACTGTGAATACTACTCGCTCCGCACTCTTCTTCTCTGTTGGATGAAGATCAACAGGAATACCTCTTCCGTCATCTTCAACAGTAGCTGAACCATCTTCATTTAATGAAACATATATATTCTTGCAATAACCAGCCAGATGCTCGTCCACCGCATTATCTATAATCTCCTGCACCAGATGATTAAGTCCTGTTCTTCCAGTGCTTCCGATGTACATACCTGGGCGAAGTCTTACAGGCTCAAGACCTTTTAAGACCTTAATCGACTCGCTATCGTATGAATCGTTCTTTTTACTTGCCATATTTATCTTCTCCTTGGCTTCTTGTTTTCTTTAAAAGTAAGACCTACTTCTTATTGCCTTTGCCGCCTCGTTTTACGGCCTTCATATTTGAAAGTGATATACCGTTAAACTCGGCATCATTACCTGCTGTAATAGCCTTGGCAACATGGTCACCGCGGCGAAGAGATATGAGCTGAACACCACCAGCTCCTTTACCCTGAACAGGTATCTCATCTGTCTTAACTTTTATTGAATAACCATTCTCGGTTTCAGCAACAATATATTCAGCCTCATAACCTACATAAACCACATTTGACTTGATAGCCTGTGATGATTTACGTGAAGTATCGAAAAGGGCTGCTGCTGCTCTCTTAGCCTTACCTTCAGTAGTAACAAATACAAGGTTGGTTTCAGGTGCTTCCCCACCAGAAGCCTCCAGAATAGCCTTCGCTGTATCAGAATCAGCATTTCCTGCAGGATTCATCTCTGATACGTTCATAAGAGCTACAACATCAGCAGTATGGCTCATTCCACAGAACTCAAATATCTGAATACCCTTATCTGTGATCCTGAACTTCTTATCCTTCTTCTGCTGTTTCTTCAAAATATCAGAAACCTTAATGATATGCACCATTCCTTCACTATCGAAGATAGCTATACGATCGGTTGACATAACATTTAAATCATACTTTCTAACAACGTCCGGATTCTTCTCAAATACGTTACGTGGAGCGGATTTGATGTAGAAGAATCTATCAAGAAGTATTGTCTCTTCTGTGGCAACAATCTTCTCCTTCTCAACCACAACCTCACCAAGATCTTCGATCATTGAACGACGAGGTATAGCATATCTCTTCTTAAGATCCTCGATATCAGAGATCATCTGCTTCTTCATAGCAGCCTCTGACTTAAGGAGCTTCTCATACTTCGCAATCTTCTTCTCCGCTTCTTCCAGTTCCTTCTTGAGAACATCGATTTCAAGACCGATAAGCTTCTGAAGTCTCATTGCAAGGATTGCATCAGTCTGTTTCTCAGTAAAATGTAATTCCTTGGCGTCAGCAACTGAGCCCTTGTATCTGAACTTGATGTTATCTGTCTTACCAAACATAAGACATTCCTTAGCTTCCTTTGTTGTAGCAGAACCACGAAGGATCTCAATGATAAGGTCGATAACATCTACTGCCTCAAGAAGTCCTGACTTGATCTCACGAACATCTCTCTCAGCCTCCAGGAGACGATTATACTTAGATGTATAAACCTCCCACTTATATTCTGTATAGCACTGAAGGATTCTCTTAAGTCCCATAACTTCAGGCTTCTTGTTGTAGATACAGTTCATGTTTACACTGTAATTCTCTTCAAGACCAGCCTTCTTATACAGGATATTAAGAATCTTCTCTATCTCTTCATCAGTTGTGCCCTTCTTTACATCGATGCACAGGCACTCTCCGTCCTTATCGCCACGGTCAGCAATATCTACAACAGCAGGAAGCTTGCCCTGACGAGTAAGATCAGCAACTGTGTTGAGGAACTTCTCAGTTCCATTGATCATTGTCACAGGAATCTCTGTTACGCAGATAGACTTTCTTCCACGACCAGCATCGCGGATCTCCACCTTACCACGAACTCTTACCTTGCCAAGACCTGTCTCATATATCTGAAGCAGGCTTGCCTTATCTACATTGATGATACCGCCTGTAGCAAAATCAGGACCCTTAACATACTCCAGAAGTTCTTCTGTAGTAATATCAGAATTCTCAATATATGCTATCTCAGCATTTGCGATCTCCTCAAGATTGTGAGTTGGGATATTGGTTGCCATACCAACCGCAATACCGGTTGCACCTGAGGTAAGCATGTTAGGAATAAGAAATGGAATATGAACCGGTTCCTGTTCGGTGCCGTCGAAGTTAGGCATGAATTCACAGAACTTCAGATCCTTAAGACCTTCCTCTGCGTACTTTGCAATACGTGCCTCTGTGTAACGCATTGCAGCTGCACCTGAACCAGATACATCACCGAAATTTCCGTGAGGATCTACAAGAGGTATAGGCAACTTCCAGCTCTGAGCCAGATTAACAAGACACTCATATATAGAACTGTCACCGTGAGGATGATATTTACCCATGGTATCTCCGACAATACGCGCACACTTACGGTGTGGGCTGTCAGAGCGAGTCAGTTCTGATAAAGAATAGAGAACTCGACGCTGAACTGGCTTAAGTCCATCCTTTACATCAGGAAGAGCACGGTCAGTGATAACCGACATGGCATAGTCCACATAGTCCTGCCCCATCTCCTCTTCATAATCAATAGTTTTAATTGTTTCCATATTCAAACTCCTTTATTGGAATATAAAAGCATAAAAAAGAACAGTGAGCATACACTCACTGTTCTCTAATTTACCACATATTGTATCTAAAATCAAAGGAAAGTCCAACAATTTGTGGATATTTACATATCCATGATCACTTCTCTGACGAAGCTTTCCTCAAGTGGTGTTGCAAACACACCAGGTTCAAACTCTTTCACTGAACCTATACCATCCTGAAGGACAAATCTCAGCTTTCCATCACGTACCTTCTTATCGGTATAAAGCTTCTTAACAAGTACTTCTCTATCAATATAATCAGGGATTGCTACAGGAAGTCCTGCCTTTGCAAGAAGAGCTACAACTCTCTCCCTGTCAGAAGCTGTAACAAGTCCAAGTTTCTCTGATATCTTAACAGCAGCCACAAGACCGATTGATACAGCCTCTCCATGAAGCAGCTCGTAATCACTAACTGTTTCTACTGCTCTTCCTACAGTATGACCAAGATTCAGTACCTCACGAAGACCAGACTCAAGTTCGTCCTTCATAACTACCTCATACTTGATCCTGCAGTTATCCTCTGAGATTCTCTCACAGGCCTCCTTATCAAGATTTAAGATGTCCTCCATATGAGTTTCAAGATATTCAAACATATCCTTATCAGCAAGACAAGCATGCTTGATAGTCTCAGCAAGACCACTGATTATCTGTCTTTTAGGAAGGGTATTCCAGGTTTCAATATCCAGATAAACCTTCTTAGGCTGATTAAACAGTCCTATAAGATTTGTTGCGAGCGGAGTATCTACTGCTGTCTTTCCACCTACCGAAGCATCAGCTGCAGCAAGAAGTGTAGTTGCATAATTGACAAATGGCACTCCACGTCCAAAGGTTCCTGCAAGGAAACCAGCCAGGTCTGTGACAACGCCGCCACCTATAGCAACCACTGCACAGTCCCTTCTATAGCCTTTAGCAAGCATCTGATCCTCTATATCAGCTTTTACCTCACGGGTCTTACTCTTCTCTCCCTCAGGAAAAACAAAGGTATCAACTTTGAAGCCTTCTTCTACTAATCTCTCGGCTATCTTATCAGCATATAAATCCTTAACTATGCTGTCAGTAATAACAGCCAGTTTCTTAGTCTTTCCAACAAGACCATTCTTAAGGTCATTTACAAGACTTTCCGTAAGTCCATATCCAACCTCGATATCATAACTATCATCTACTACTTTTTTTAATTCAACTCTGAAGTTTTTCATTATAATGTCATAATCCTATTCTGTTTTTTTTATTCAGCACTCTTCTGAAGACTCTTCTTAACAACACCCTTTGGATCAAGGATAAGAAGTCTTACTACCCATACAACAAGTCCAAGTGCTACAACTGCAATTCCAAGAAACGCATCATTCAGCATATCTGCTGGTGCAGGATTAAAATATTCCGCCTTCAGCTCTGCATACTCAAAGACTGCATCTACAAGCCACATAAGAGATGCACCCCAGTACATACAGATAAGTATACCCAGCTTCATATTATCGTCCTTGCGATTATACCATTTAACTGTTGCAACAACCGCTGCAAATACTGTGATCAATAATGTCATGTTATCCCCTCACTTTCTGATATTACATCTCTGTTGCTACAGAATCCTCGCGACGTGCGATTCTCTCAGCCACGATGCATACTCCAGCCCAGACAAATGTTATCAGCAGTGCCATGCACACGCCAACCGTTGCCATCTCGTGGAACATTTCCATCATATCAGCATGGTCTGACATCGCTGTGAGGAATGGGAACCATGGAACGATTTCTCCATGCCATATATGTTCAAACATTAACAGGAAGCTTCCACCCAACAGCATGTATGAAAGCCAGCTCAGCTTTCTGCTAAGTGGGATACGTCTGGTAGAAACCTCTCCAGCCTCTTCTCTCTTAGCTTCCTTCTTCTCTTCCGCCTTCTCAACTGCCTTTACCACTACAGCCTCAGCTGCTGAAACAATAAAACAAGCCATGTTAAATACCTCCTGATATAACTTGATACTAAAGCATAAAGCTCTGTTTTAAAACTCTACAGAAATATTATTACATATCTCAATCTAGAGTCAAACCATTTATTGCCATATATAACCCGATTTTTAATATAGTATTCCTTTATAGCCACTTCTTTTTCTTGAAGAAAAGAAGTCCCCCAACTATGATCAGAACACTTAGAATGATCACACCAGGATAACCCCATTTGGTATTAAGCTCAGGCATATATCTGAAGTTCATACCATACCATCCAACTATGAGTGTCAGTGGCATAAAGATCGTGGTTACAACTGTAAGCAAAGTCATGATGCGGTTCTGCTTAACGTCAATCTGAGTGTGATACATATCTCGAAGCTGCATGGTAAAGTCTCTGAGAGACGTTGCTGTATCATGAAGTCTGGTCACACGATCAGTAAACAGTCTGAAGTATCTTGTATTCTCATTCTTAAAGAAATTATTTTCGTTCTCCGAAAGCTCCTGACCAAGGTCAATCAGCTGCTCATAATGGATCCTTAGTTCACGAAGATCACTTCGAATCTCATTTACCCTCTTAAGCCCTGTCTCAGTGGATGAATCCAGCATATCATCCTCTATAGCATCCAGTTCTTTTTCATAGGACTCAAGGATTGAAAGATCCCTATTTATAATAAGTTCCAGGAAATCATAGATAAAACGCTCCATACAAGGAACACGCCACTTCTTTGTTCTGGCAATCCTCTTCAGCATCCTGTCTACAACACCTGTAGAATCTATGAATACTATACCCTTTTCATCAAGGGCAAATGCATACTGATAATCATCTCCGCAGATATCTCTTCTGCTTGGAACAGAAAAGGTTCCAGTCAGAGAATCGTAGTTAACCTCGGCTTTTGTATTATGAATATCATCAGGATTAATATCAAGCTCGATTCCCATATCGAAGCTGCTCTGCTGAGCCTGCCATTCATCTATGGAAAGTACAGCAACATACTGATGATCACCCTTATGAAGTTCTTCTGCAGTACACTCAGTAAGTGATGACTTAATCAAATAATACATTATTCTATCCCCTTTGGTGCAGCGGGGACGGACCCCACTGCACTTTTTTTATAAAGTAGAAATGTAAGCGCAGGCAGCAAGCGCAGCAACTGCACCATCTGACGCTGCAGTTGTAAGCTGACGAACTGACTTTGTTCTGCAATCTCCAGCAACGAAAACACCTGGAGTCTTAGTTTTACACTCCTCGCCTGCAGCTATATAACCTGCTGCATCAAGCTCTGCAACATCTTCGAAATCCTTATTATCTGGCACCTGTCCGATAGCAATAAAAAGACCTGCAACTGCTATCTCACGAAGAGCACCAGTATTCTTATCTTTTACAACAACCCCTTCAAGAGCCTTATCGCCCTTTATTTCTTCGATGGTTGAGTTAAGAACAAGTTCCACATTATCTTTGCTTTTCACAGCTTCAAGACTATCGGGTTCACCACGGAACTCATCGCGTCTATGAATTATGTAAACCTTGCTGCAATAGTTACTAAGGAATAAAGCATCCTCAAGAGCTGTATTTCCGCCACCATTTACAGCAACGTCCTTGCCCTTATAAAATGCACCATCGCAGGTTGCGCAATAAGATATACCACGACCAGCAAGGGCCTCTTCCTTATCTATTCCAAGATGACGATTCTTGGCTCCAGTAGCAAGAATAACTGATTTTGCAATAAACTCTTTGCCAGACTCTGTCATTACGTGGAAATCTTCTTTCTTCTCAATAGAGACAGCCTTTTCATACTCTATCTCTGCTCCCAGCTCAGTAGCCTGCTCATAAAGTCCCATAGAGAATTCAAATCCACTGGTCTTCTTTATCCCAGGATAATTTGCGATCTCAGGTGTGTTTACTATCTGACCACCAACAACCAGTGCCTCAAGACATACAGCCTTCTTTCCGGAACGCTGAACATATATAGCCGCTGAAAGTCCAGCTGGACCTGCTCCGATAATTAAAACATCTATCATAAAAACCTCACTTAATAATGTTTAAAAAATGACATATTTAAAAAATGTGACAAACGGCATAAAGCCATTTGCCACAAATAGTTTCACCGTTAGTCTTAAAACGATATTACTGACTTACAACATCAACAATCTTCTGCTTAGGAACAGCTCCGACAACTCGATCAACTTCCTTGCCATCCTTGAAAAAGATCATGCAAGGAATATTTGAGATTCCAAGACTGATTGCAAGATCCTCTGCCTCATCCGTATCAATAGATACAAAATCAACACCAGGAACCTCTTCTGAAGCCTTCTCAAGTACTGGCTCCATCATCTTACAAGGTCCACACCATGTAGCAAAGAAATCTACAAAAACAGGTTTATCGCTCTTAAGAACAACCTCATCAAATTCTTCTGATGTAATACGCTGTATTGCCACTATAAAATCCTCCATAAACAAATATAATAATCAACTTTTAAAAGCATAGTTATATGCTAGTTAATTATAACTAATTCTATATACTTTTTGCAACAACAAAAAAATTGAGTCAATTGGCAAGGGCGCCAATTGACTCAAAAGGATGAAAGTTACTTGCCAGCAAGCATCTTGATGGCCTTACCTAAACTAACTTTGTTGCCCTTATAGAGCGACATCATCTTATATAGCTTACCTGCCAGGATTATTAATCCTAAGCTGCACACTACCAGAATTCCAAGTCCGGCAGCAGCAACTCCTGTGGAGATAATTCCTGAGCAAATTCCCGATGGAAGTACCATTGCAGAAGTAAAAGGTACCAAGTATAACCATAAAGCAGGGTTTGTTGTATTCATTCCCTTGAAGAGAATTGCATAAAAGCTGAACAGAAGTAACATTATAAATAAACTCTGATTACTAGCAGCCTCTTCTCTCGAACCAGATATTGCTCCTGCAACAGCTGAAAGAGATGCATACATTATGATTCCGAAGATTAGAGCAAGTATGCCTACGATAACATTTACCGGTTTAAATAGTCCTAAATCTGCGAAGCTCTTAACAAATGTCATCACAACTGTATCAGCTCCACTAAGCATTGTTCCAAAGATCTTAAGACCTGCTACAACACCACCTACAAGTCCTGCAATCCATACAAGAATCTGCAGGATGCCTGATGTTAAAACCGCAAGCATTTTTCCAAATACAAGTGCCTGTGGTGATACTGATATCAGCATAGTATCCATGAGTTTAGAACTCTTTTCAAGAACAATATTCTGAAGGATGCTGTTACCATACATGATAATTATCATATAGATAAATATTACACAGATATATGTAAGGATCATATTGAAGACTGGAAGTATCTTTGCATTCTGCTGTTCATTTAACTTGCCAGCATCTGTATAAAGATCTGTTCCATCCTTAAACCCATCAGCATCATAAACAGAGTAATCTGTCTGCTTCATCATCTCAGTCATATCGCCCATGTCGATACCTGATGCAATAAGTGCGAATACATTTCCGCTCTCATCTATAAAGTCGTTGTAGTTCTTAACATCATCCTTTTCCAGTTCACATACATCTGGAAGGATGATTCTGGACTGAAGTTGACCGTCTTCCTTCTTAATCTGAAGGACTATGGATTTTTTCTCACCTCTTGATTCGATGGTTTCAAGAGCCTCATCCACTGTTTCAGCATTTGAATACTGAATATCTGTATAACCTACAACACCTGTTACATTTAATATATTAAAATCTGCATATGGAGCTTCAGGGTCAACTACATAAACCCTCTCAGCACCGCAACTCTTTAATTCATCATCATCATTCTTCAGAACATATCCAACAATTGAAAAGATTGCAACTGGAATAATGAAGAGAATAAATGCTGTTAGAAATGTTCCTCTCTTATATCCCTTTGTGGAGGTCTGATTTCTAAATGTGAACTTAAATACTTTATCAAAATTCTTAAACATTTTTCCTACCTCCTACATTTTTGCCGACTTAAAGATAGTCTTAAGCTTTGGTGTTGTGGAATCACTGAGAATAAGATTTCTGTAGCTCTTAGCAGAAAGTCTCATAACACCGATAATTACAAGTATCTGAATTATATAAGATACGATCAATACTGCTATTCCAATACGTCCAGTTACATAGATAACAGGAGCTGTGAAGAATGAAAATGGAGGAAGCAGAGCTGCTATAACATTAACGATATCTTTATCAAATGCTCCGACTCCAATTGCAGCGAAATAGCTGACCATAGCGATCATCATTACATTTCCTGTTGCATCCTGAATATCCTCTGTCTTATTACATGTACTTCCAAAAAGTCCTGCAATAGTTCCAAAAAGAATAAATGCTAAAACAACAGACAGGATCAGACATACAAAACCAAATCCACCAAAATCTTTGAAGATAGAGAAGTTAAAACCACTATTGTTAAACTCACTCTCACTTATCTCAAATACATTTTTCATTACCAGATTGGATATATTTGATCCAATAACGCCACAACCAAGAAGTAATATAACATATGACATCATTCCACAGACCTTGCCCATAAGAAGTGCCATAGGTCTAACACTGACAAGAATAGACTCAACCAGTTTTGACTGTTTCTCTTCTGTTACAGAAGTAATGATGTATGAATTCGTCATTGAAACTACAAGGAAAATGATCATTGAAAAACCAAGCATATAGAACATGTAGTTAATGTTAGATACTGTCTTGTTTTCTTCAGCCACATAGCTTGACTCTTCAATAACAGAACTTGTATCAACTCCCGAGAATATCATCTGAACATCCTCTGAACTTACATCACTATTCTCAAGTCTTTTTACTTCATATATATCTTTTACAGTTTCAGTTATACCATCAACATCATCAACCTCAACCTTACTGTCATTAGATACAACACCGCTGATCTGATAACCAGTTTCAGCACCTTTGATAAAGACTATTACATCCTTATTTCCAAGAGAATCCGCAAGTTTGTTTTCATAATCAATCTCTTCAACTGGTTCTAAAACCTGAACCTTATCCTTTGAGACGCCTGCTTTATTCTCTTCTTCCTTAGCCTCTTCATCTGTCATGTAAAGATCAGTCAGATCATCAACCTGAAGACCAACAGTAGTTACGTTATAGATGCTTATTTTATCTACCTCAACCTTAGCAGGATCATATGATAAACTGTCTTCTGCAGCACTTTGACTAGTATGCTGACTCAGATACTGAATAGGACCCATAAATGTCATCACAAGTACAAACATAACAAATGCGACTAGATATCCTTTATTCTTAAAGGTCTGACTAACAGTGAATCGAAAGACCTTTCCAAAGCCCTCCAGGCTATATATATTTTCTCTCTTATTCATCACATTTCCCTTTCTACTCTGCGTTTTCTCCTACTGCATTTACAAAGATCTCATGAAGTGACATCTCACTAAGATCAAACTTTACAATCGGAATATCTGCAGCAATCAGACTGCTAAGCAGCTTGTTTGCCTGCTCATCGCCTGTTACTTTCAGAGTATACTCAAATTCTTTTTCGGAAATGAGTTCTACACCTGCAGCTTCTATATAAGAAGCAATGTCCTGTTCAACCTTAAGATTAAGGTTAACTCGACCTCTAGCCTTTTTAATTTCATTTAGATTTCCAGATACAACAGCCTTAGATCTATGAAGGATTGTAATATCAGTACAGAACTCCTCAACAACCTCCATCTGGTGGCTGGACATGATGATGTACTTACCAGCAGCAATCTGCTCTCTTACAACCTCTTTAAGAATATCTGTATTTACAGGATCAAGACCTGAAAATGGCTCGTCCAAAACAAGAAGCTCTGGCTCAGATATCATAGCAATCAGGAACTGAATCTTCTGCTGATTACCCTTTGACAGCTGATCAGGACTCTGAAGCTTAGGCTTTCTACGTCTAGTCTTCTTAGCCTCCGTCTTCTCTTCGATAACATTTCCATTCTCATCATAACGTACTCTGCCTTCTTTTTCCTGCTTCTCAAGTAGTTCAGCAGCCTTCTCAGGATAGATATACTCTTCAACCTTAAGTCTCTCAGCCCAGTATTTTATTCTCTCATCAACAGTCTTACGATCGACTCCACGAAGCTCACCGAAGTATCTGAGCTGATCGATCAGTGTATACTTTGGATAAAGACCACGTTCCTCAGCCAGATAACCTATATTACATGTATCAAAGTTAAGAGGCTTTCCGTCCCAGGTAACCTCTCCACCATCCTTATCAAGCATACCAAGTATCATTCTTATAGAAGTAGTCTTACCAGCTCCATTTGTACCAAGCAGCGCATAAACGCCAGGCTTTGGCATCTCAAAGCTGATATTATCAACTACAATCTTCTCGCCATACTTCTTGTAAAGATCCTTAACTACAAGTGCCATTACTTTCATCCTCCTTAATGTGGCCGTGTACTAAGCATAGATAGCGCACACTTTTCCACCATCTTCATCAACGTATATTAATTCATTGTTCAGCAAATATATTTACTTTTGTCGTAAACCGTCATATATCTGTTGTAAATGGTAATGTGTCATACGAAACACACATGACACATTTACTCTTCCTCCCAAAATATCTCATCCAATGTCTTTCCCAGGGTTTTACATATAGAAAGACATAGCTTTATAGTTGGGTTATAATCTCCCTTTTCAATGGAGTTAATAGTCTGTCTCGACACACCAACTGCCTCAGCAAGATCTGCCTGCGACATATCCTTTCCAGCTCGGGCGGCTTTAAGCTTCAAATTCTTCATCTTCTTCCGCCTCCTTCTTCTTATTAAGATTATTCTTAACACGGATCTCTATCAGAAGAATAAATGCAAAAATTCCAACAATAAGATTAAGAATTCCTGAATTTATTTCACCATCAATTAATAATCCTTTAGAGCAGTTACCAATACCAATCATCAGATTTGCTAAACCAATACATGAAATACTTGTCATCCATCTTTTTGAATCAAGATTTAACTCAATATAGGCATCATTCCATACGCAGTAAAATGTATGAACCATCATACCTACTATAAGCGGAATGAAATAAATCAAATCTCCAAAAAACAGTTTCATCTCATCTGTAAAAAAACAAGGAATAACTGAAACAATCACAGCAGTATAAAAAGCAAACATATATCCACGACCTCTTACAGCCATCTGCCTTTCATCGTACTTCGCTTTCTTACCATCTCGATGTATCGATTTTGAATATAATATTGCAGATATAACTATAAATATTGCAACAATCACTATTAAACCAGTTACCCACATAATATCTAATCCCATATCATTCCACCAAAACTTTCCTTTCATCCTAAACTAAAATCAAATGTTATCTCTCTTATACTTCTTTATAAAGAACATCCTTATACTTTCTAATGCCAAATACATTGATCACCTGAGCAGCTACGATAAGTGCTAAAGAAACACAAAGCTTAATGCTAACAATGCCTGCTATATCAAGTGCAAGTGTAACGCCGCCTGCAACTGCAAGTGTTAATGCGATAGCCCACATAACTCTTACACAACCTGGAACTTCCTTAAAACTCTTAAAACTAATAACCTTCATTTTTAAATCCTCTCTTTCTTTCTATGACTAATTATTTTTTTTATTCTTTGTTTTATTCTTTGCTTAAGTTTGAATATAATATACAACCCTTTTTTACCTTTTGTCAAGTATATTTTACATTTTGTATTCTGTGGGTTGCGTTTTGTATGAATTGATATTACATCAATAATTGTAAAAAACTAAATATTTGGCGTAAAATGTATATCTTTTGTCGTAAAAGGAAAAATCAGAAAGGATCATAAAAAGACATAAAAAAAAAGAAAATGACAAGCAGCGTAAAGCTACTTGCCACATCTTTTTCTCACCCTATATATAATAAATAACCTAAAGGTTATTCATTACCTTTTTTACGCTTGTACGCCAGCAGGCCTACAATTGCTGCAAACGAAACAAGCATGAGGATAATAACACCAAAAAGCATCGAATTGTCACCAGTCTTAATAAGACTTGTCTTCTGCTCTACTGGTTTATTAGGAGCTGTATCATTGTTTGGAGTCGTATCATTATTAGGAGTTACTTCTTTAGTTGTTGAAGAATCATTTTTAGGTGTATCATTCTTCTTAACTTCAGTTTCCTTCTTTTCTTCTGTATCCTTTTTTACCTCAGTTTCCTGCTTAGGCTGCTCTGTATTAGTTGTGCCCATTGTAGGAACTTCAGTTGTGTTAGTCTTATCTTCTGGAACAGCCTGTGCACTTCCATCAGTAGTATTAGTATCCTGGTTTGGTGTTGTCTGGTTTGTATCCTGATTTGGTGTTGTAGGAGTTGTCTGGTTTGTATCCTGGTTTGGTGTAGTTCCTTCCTTAGTGTTTGGATAATATACATCATAACTCAGTTTAGAAGAAGATATAAGATTAAGCTTATATTCTTTTCCTTCGTAAGTAATATTTCCTTCACTTAAACCAGTAGTATTAAATACATAGAAGCTAGGCTCTGTATTCTTCTCATAGCCCTGAGGAGCCTCCTCCTCAACCAGCATATAAACCTTACCTCTTATAAGGCCTGCAAATGATACATCACCACTACTCTGTGTTGTACCTGTTAGTACCTGATTACTACTATCTACTTCAACTACTCTATTAGCATCAATCTTCATTGGAGTAAGTGAGAACTTAGCTCCAGCAAGCACATCACTTGCAGATGCAGAATCGTGCTTGATAACATTTATCTTTCCAAAAATCGTTGATGAAGCACTGGCACTATTACTAAGTATTGTACCCTGTAACTTGCTCTTAACTTCTATATCCTTCATTGACTTGCCAGAAAGTGTTGCTGAATTACCACCTTCATCTGAACCAAAAGTTCCTCCTGGAACAAGGTTAACCGTAGCAAGATACTCGATAAGATATGCCTTACCATCTTCTAATTCAAATGTCAGTGTACGAGTAGCTGGATTATACTTATAATCATTTTCTGTAGCTTTAACTTTATTGATCAATATAGAACCAGAAACAAGATCAAGTGAGCTATCCATCTTATCAACAAGAGTAAGTGTATCACTTGTTGGATCAAGATCAAATGAATCTGGATTAACTATAATTCCATAATCAACATTTGGAGCTTTTGAAGAAATATATTCACCAACTTTATTCAGTGGATCATGCTTATCATAAGTCATTGAATCAGCTGAAGATATACTTGAATTACCATCATAATATATTTCTGCAGAATTAGAATATTTCTCAGATGCACCGCTCTGACTCTTAATCTTTGTATAATAACTGATCGTTACACTATTCTCAGAACTTTCTGAAAGATAAGTCATAAGATTAGTGTTAAAGTTAAGCTTTACACGCTTATGACCATTCTGATCATTAGTAAGAGTTTCAACTGAGATAGCATTTGTAAGTTCTTGGCTATCAGTATTCTTAACAACCTTAATATTAGAATCAATAAATTCTGTATTATCAGGAATAGTATCTATAATATAACCACTGCCAAAGCTGTCTCCATAAATACTATATACTGCTATCTCCCAGCTAAGGTAACCATCCTTATTTCCGTTAGGATTAGCCCATTTATTGCAAACTCCTCTAAGAGTTATAGCATCAGACCAGCTAGTTCTATAGCCCTGTCTATTTCCACCACTTGATGCAAGAAGAGTTGCATCATAAGCAATAGTTTCATCACTGATTACACGTGCTCTATTAGGAACTCTTCCCTCATAAGCACCATATTCACCTTCTGTATCAATCTGGTCAACACGTGTGAATACCTTATCTTTGTCATAAAGCTGTACATCAACACCAACCTTAGATTTAACATATATAGTTTCTTCCGGACTCATAGATGTTATAGAAACTCTAATATTTCTATCTCCCTCAGAAGCCTGCTCTATCTGAATACGAGAATAGTCGATCTTCTGAGTACTGTCAGCATCACTGTAGAATCCAAGATCAGAAACATACTGCATACCAGGATACATATATATATCAAACTTAATATTGGTATTTGCTCCGTGGGATGTAATAGTATCTACATTGTTATAATAATGCAGCTTACCATCACCAGAAAATGTGTTTGTATCATAGAGTCTGTTATGGATTTCCATATCAGAATATGTTGGAAGTGGGTGCATCTTTACAGTAATAGTTGCCGCACCTGGAAATGTAATATCAACAGGACCATCAGGTGTACCCTGACCTGGTATACTGGTTATTTTTCCGCCAAGACTCATTGAACTATCTCTTGATGTACCAGCAATATATTCATCAGATGTATACTGTAAAGATATAACATTACCTATAACAGTATATGTACCAACAGTCTGACCTGCCTGATTAATTGGCTGTGGTTCAGTAATGTCATCAAATGTTATCTCCGCAGGTAACTGATAAGTGATAACATCTTCAGATGTAAACTTTATATCATCTGGAGGATTATCATCCTGAAACAGCCAGCTAAGAGCCACATCAAACTCATCGCCATAGTAGAACTCAGCATTACTAAGTACATCTTCATTCTTTCGATTATAAAGATTAGTAACATTAACAGTAGCAATCGAAGTGAGATCAATAGTATTGCCAGCGTCTACCCTTGCAGCTTCGCCGCAATAACCAAAGAGTGCAAACATCAAAATAAAAGCTGCACTCAGCCCTAAAGTAACAATAGTTTTTAGATTTTTCATAACGACCTCTCTCTTTTTTTGTCTTTCGACATAGATTTTTCTCTCTCATCCCCACTGCGGTTATAATACAACATCCCCTAAACCGCTACAATAGGACAAATTTACAAAATTCTTCCTATTTTTATCCCACTATATGTTTTATTTTTCTAAATAAATAGCATTTTATTGACATATTTTGCCCAATTTTTGTTTTTTCGCTAAAATAGAGGCTTCCCAGCTTGACACTATTCGCTAAAGCGAAAAAAACAGAACCTGCCGAAGCAGGTTCTGTTACTACGTAAATTACTTATATTTATTATGCAGGGTAGTCTTAATATATACCCACAAATTAGCATCGCCGCCTTTACTATTATCCAAAACCTTTTTATCTTTATTGCATAAAACATAATACTGAATATACATATTCTTAGATAATAGCTTATTAGATTTTTTACCAGTATCCTTATATATAATCGACTGATTATTATCTGCTGTAGGATTTATTGTTGTCCAGGCTCCATTATAGTAATAATACGGTCTAGATCCTTTTTCTTTGACGTAACATGCATAATAGATAGTATACATCTGATGATCCGTCGCTTTAACATTATCCTTACAACTTCCTGTAGCTACTAGGAATATATATGGATCCTCCCCAGTAACATCTCTTACAAACTTTCCAGCGTCACTATCTGACGCCTCGACATCCTTATAATCTCCCTTAACGTAATCAGCATCAAGTCCAAGAACATTATCGTTCGTAGTATTTACGCCCTTACCATAAGCCTGAGAAAAAGCTCCCTGAGCTGCATCCAAACATGCTTTAGCCTTTTCAATATCTTGTTTTTCTCTAGCTTTATCAATATATCCAAGTAACGCCGGAGCAAGAATGGCCGCCAGTATCGCAAGGATCACTAGCACCACTATAAGTTCGACTAATGTAAAACCCCTATTTTTTTTCATAAGCATCCCTCTCTAACGTAAAGATAAAAATATCTCTATATGGCTATTATAGGGCATTTCAGGCCTTTTCGCAAGTGACGTCTTTGTGTCTCATAGCGCTATGATCATAGTAAGAAACCGCCTACTTATTCGCCCAAAATCTTCCTCATCAATTTAGTCTGAGGACTATCAGGATCAATATTGTAAAAATCTATCACATCACTGTCACTACTTCTATCTACGAAGGCTGGGAAAAGAAAACCAAACTCAGGTGTTCCTGGCTCATATTCTCCTTCCAGCGGTGATATAGCGCATATCAGAAAGTCATAGACCTCTTCAGAGCCTTCCATCCAGGCTCCATCCGTTCCCTTTACAGGTACATCATAAGAACCGCTAAAGACAAATATACTATATTCCTTGTCCGTCTTATAGGTCTCTCCTACCACCTCATAGAATATGCTAAGTAAAGCATCATCCCTGAGGTTATTCTGCTTAAGAGCAGAAAGAAGGGACCACATACCACTTTTTCTCTTCTCCCCAACCGGAAACTCATATTCTTTTAACTGCTCATTAGTTTTAGAAAAAGGAATAGCCTTAGCAAGTTCCAGGTTCCTCTTTGTTTCTGCCTGACTAAGCTTTCCAAAATGAATATTGAAGGTACCATTATCAAAGCCCTCTTCATCCATATATGCCCCTGCTACTCTCATAAAGCAGTTGCGGGATGGATTCATTCTTCTAGTCAGTTCCAGCATGTCATCTCTATTTATCATTTAATCATTACCTTTACGCTATTACTCCTCAACTACGCTGTCGCCTTTATCTACAGGTTCACGTCCTATCACCTTTTCAATTACGAGCATAGTTACTACCATCAGCACAACGCCAATTACAAGACAAATAATCGGATTCTGTATAAATCCTGCAATAATATATGAAACTACCGATACAGCCGCACAGGTCAGTGCATATGGCAGCTGTGTAGATACGTGATTTATATGGTTACACTCTGCACCAGCAGAAGCCATGATAGTTGTATCTGAAATTGGTGAGCAGTGGTCACCGCACACAGCACCAGCGAGACAAGCAGCGATTGAAATAAGCATCATCTCACCACTTGGGAAAACTCCTATAACAATAGGAATTAAAATACCAAATGTTCCCCATGAGGTTCCTGTACTAAAAGCAAGTCCCAGTGCCACTAGGAATATTACCGCTGGAAGCATAGACTGAAGTCCATCAGCTGAACCTGCAACCAGATCCGCAACATAATACTTTGCTCCCAAAAGATTTGTCATTCCTGAAAGAGTCCAGGCAAATGTGAGTATTAGTATTGGCGCAACCATAGCTTTAAAGCCTTCACCTACACACTCCATAAACTGATTAAAGTTGATCACATCTCGAAGCATGTAATAAAAGAATGTAAAGATTATAGCGATTATACCACCAAATACCAGTCCCATAGAGGCATCTGCATCAGCAAATGCTGTTACAAAATCAACTCCATCGAAGAAGCCACCAGTATAAACCATTCCCATAATACAAGCGAGAATCAGTACTGCAACTGGAAGAACAAGATCCATCACAATACCTTTATCACTGATTTCCATCTTCTCGTCACTGCCCTTTCCAGCAGATCCAGTAGTGAAAAGATCACCCTTAAAAGCATTTAACTCATGCTTCTTCATTGGACCATAATCAATTCGTCTAAAAATGATAATGAACACCATAACTAGAGTCAGCAACGCATAATAGTTATATGGAATAGTTCTGATAAAGGTCTGAAAACCATTTATCTCAGCATCCTCTGGAACAGATGAGGTTACTGCAGCTGCCCAGGAACTAATAGGTGCTATGATACAAACTGGAGCTGCAGTTGCATCTATAATATATGAGAGCTTAGCACGTGATACCTTGTGCGTATCCGTAACAGGCCTCATAACACTACCTACTGTAAGGCAGTTAAAATAGTCATCAACAAAGATAAGCATTCCCAAAACAACTGTTGCTACCTGAGCACCAATACGTGTCTTGATATGCTTGGAAGCCCAGGCTCCAAATGCAGCCGATCCTCCAGCTCTATTCATAAGAGCAACCAGAATACCAAGCATTACAAGGAATACAAGGATACCTGCATTGAAAGGATCAGATATCTTATATAGCAGACCACCATCCTCATTAAAGAACATAGTATTAAGAGCAAGTTCAAGATTAAAATTCGAATAAAGAACAGCTCCACTTACAATACCAAGGAATAAAGATGAATAAACCTCTTTAGTAATAAGCGCAAGCAGTATAGCAATTATCGGAGGAACAAGTCCTACAGGAGATGAATAAAAATTGCTTTCATACCCTTCTTCTGCAATAACCGCCATATCAACCGGATTCATCAGCGTGTAAATGATCAGTCCAATCAGTGCAAGTAATATAACGCATATAATCACTCTTCTCTTCATAAACCTATGCCCCTTTCAAGTCAAAACTAGGAATAGTTTACTACTATATTTTGCTCACTGTCAACGAAACTAAGCCCAAAAATACAAACAAAAAAATATGGCCGCGAGGGAGAACTCGCGACCATATTTTTTAATCTTTCTGTGATTTTCTACTCACTATAAATTGTCGTATGATATAGAATATGAATACGACTGCAGCAATAAGGAAGATAATGCTGATTATAGTGAGTAGGATCACATGGTTGGTTGAACCCTTACTAACAAATATCTTGTAAGCAAGATAGATTAGATAAGCTGCTACTACACTTCTCAATATCAGTTTTGTATACTTATCATCAAAGTTCATTCCAAATCTCCTATCTTCCCTATTAGTAATAAAAAGAGGGTTTTTTTGTGATTTTATAGACTTGTCTGTCTTGGGTTTGAAAAAAGTAAATTGTATGAGAAATAAATTAAAGCATCAAGATTTTCCTGTCTTCTTATTAGATACTACGTCGAAGACAACGGCTACGAGGAGAACTGCTCCCTTTACTACGTACTGCCACTGATCTGGAAGTCCATAGATTGACATACCCTGATTGATAACACCAAGGAGAATAGCACCGATCATGATTCCAGGAACTGTACCTGAACCACCGTATGCAGAAGCTCCACCGATGAAGCAGGATGCGATAGCGTCCATCTCGTATGAGTTACCCATGTTACCATCAACAGAACCGATACGTGATGCAACAAGAAGTCCTGAGAAACCTGCAAGTACACTCATGAGGAAGTATGCCCAGAAGTATACCTTTCTTGGATCGATACCAGAAAGCTTTGTTGCCTTCTCGTTACCACCTACTGCGTAGAAGTAACGACCGAATACTGTTGAAGATGTAATAAATGCGAATATAAGTACTACTGCAAGGATCCAGATAAGCATTACTGGAATACCCTTGTAAGCTGAAAGCTTAAATGCATATACAACGATAAGTACATCGATAATAGCCATCTTTACTATTGCTGCAGCTGCTGAATTACCTTTAATGCCCTGCTTCTTTTTCTTTGCAACGCTGATAAATGTGTAGATCATAAGAGCTACTGCTACTACTGCACCAACAATGATTGCTGACTTACAATTACCCTTCTCATCAAGACCAGGAATCTGAATATATGATGTGAAAAGGTTAAGGAAACTAGGATTCATAACTGCTATAGTTCTTGAATCCAGAACTACTCTGGCAAGACCTCTGAAAAGGAACATACCAGCAAGTGTACAAATAAATGGTGGGATGTGAATATAACCTACCAGCCATCCTTGCCAAATACCTATTACTATTGAAACTGACATAGATACGAGGATTGCTATTATTGGAGCATATCCACTATCCATCATCTTTGCTGCAAGTGCAGCTGAAAGACACAGTGTCGAACCTACAGAAAGGTCAACGTTACCACCTGTAAGAATACATAGAAGCATACCACATGCCATAACCAGAACGTAAGCATTCTGAAGCAGAAGGTTTGACATATTCTGAGGTAGTATAAGTTTTCCATCAGTAAGCACTGTAAAGAAGATAAATACTACTACAAGTGCAATTACCATAGTGTATTTCTTGATAAATGCTTTTACTTTCATTACTAACTCCTCCTGAGTTTAGAATAATTATCTGAGTTTATTTTTTATTTAGGCTTTATCAGTATGAGAAAGAATTGCACTCATGATCTTCTCCTGAGTAGCTTCTTCTGCTTTAAACTCACCTACAATCTCGCCTTCATTCATTACATAGATCCTGTCACACATACCAAGGAGCTCTGGAAGTTCGGATGATATCATAACAACCGCCTTACCTTCTGCTACCATCTGGTTCATGATTGAATAGATCTCGTACTTAGCACCTACGTCAATTCCTCGAGTAGGCTCATCAAGTATCAGGACATCAGGTTCTGCAAACATCCATTTAGAAAGGAGAACCTTCTGCTGATTACCACCGGATAGATTTCCAACAGCTTGTTCTACACTAGGCGTCTTGGTCTTCATGGCAGCTACATATTCCTGAGCAACCCTTGTTTCTTTAAGGAAATCTATGATTCCGTTCTTAGAAACCTTTTCCATCTTCGCCATAGTTGTATTCTTTGCTATAGAATCTGGAAGTACCAGACCATTAGTCTTTCTATCTTCTGTAACATATGCTAGACCATGCTGTATAGCATCATGTTCATTCTTAAGCTTAACTTCTTTACCTTTAATATACTCCTGACCTGATATATTGCTGCCGTAACTCTTTCCAAAGAGTGACATAGCAAGCTCTGTTCTACCAGCACCCTGGAGTCCGGAGAATCCAACAATCTCTCCTTTATGAACAATGAAGTTAACATTCTTGTCCATACATTTTTCAGTATATACAGGATGGTATACAGTCCAATTCTTAGCTTCGAAAACTACCTCCTGACTTACATTATGCTCACGTGCAGGATAACGGTCTGTCAGCTCACGACCAACCATTCCCTTAATGATACGGTCTTCATCTATGTTGTGATCAGGATTATCAATAGTCTCGATAGTTGAACCATCTCTAACGACTGTGATTCGATCAGCACAATATGAAACCTCATTTAACTTGTGAGTAATAATGATAGAAGTAAGTCCCTCTTCCTTGAAACCAAGAAGCATATCCAGCAGCATCTTTGAATCTTCCTCATTCAGAGATGATGTAGGTTCATCAAGAATAAGAAGCTTAACATCTTTTGAAAGAGCCTTTGCAATCTCTACAAGCTGCTGCTTTCCTGTACCTATATCCTTTATCAAAACCGCAGGGCTTTCCTTAAGACCAACTCTCTGCATCTGCTCGCTGGCCTTCACATATGTTTCGCCCCAGTTAATTTTTCCAAATTTATTAGCACGTTCATTTCCCAGGAACATATTCTCTGCTATCGTAAGCTCAGGTATCAAAGCAAGTTCCTGATGTATAATTACTATTCCAACTTCTTCACTATCATGAATATTATGAAATTCACACTCTTTACCATTATATGAAATGCTTCCCGTATACTCTCCATAAGGAATTGTTCCGGAAAGAACATTCATCAGTGTCGATTTACCAGCACCATTTTCTCCAACCAACGCATGTATCTCACCACGCTCAACCTGAAGGTTGACATTGTCCAGCGCTTTAACACCGGGATAAAGTTTGGTAATTTCTTTCATTTCCAATATATAATCAGACAAGTCATTACCTCCTTTGAAGCTCTCTTCTCAAAATAATATCTCGTACCTCGGCCCGATCTTTATGGATCGGGCCTTTTATTAGGGACGAGAAATATGTTAAATGTTATCTAAACTAGTTAGTTGGATGTGGATAACCATCATCATCCATTGTGTAATATCCTGTGTCAACAAGCTCTGACTGGATGTTGTCCTTTGTAACAACTGTAGGAACAAGAAGGTATGAAGGAATCTTTCCTGTACCGTTGTCATAAGAATCTGTATCATATGCACACTCAAAGCTCCATCCTGAAGCATCGATAAGTGATGCATCTGGTGTCTCACCCTTAAGAAGTGCGATACCAAGATCAAGTGTAGCAACTGCCTCGTTAGCAACTGCCTTGTAAACTGTCATTGTCTGCTTTCCATCAACGATGTTAGCAAGGTTAGCCTCGTCACCATCCTGACCTGTGATGATAACTGAGTTTGTACCAGCATAGTCAGACTCGATTGCCTGTGTAACACCAAGTGCTGTAGAGTCATTTGAGCAAAGAGCAACGTCAAGCTGTGTTCCATCTGAGTAGTTAGAACCAAGGATGTTCTGGAATCTTGTCATAGCTGTTGCTGTATCCCAAGACTTTGTAGCAACCTGATCAAACTGTGTCTGTCCTGAAGGAACTACGAGCTTTCCATCATCGATGTACTGCTTAAGAGCGTCATAAGCACCATTGAAGAAGAATCCAGCGTTGTTATCTGCAGGATCACCAGCAGTAAACTCGATATTGAAAGGACCCTCAGCGTTGTCAAGATCAAGCTGATCTCTAACGAACTCGCCCTGGAGCTTACCAACTGTATAGTTATCAAAAGATACATAGTAGCTAACTGCATCAGTGTTCATGATAAGACGGTCATAAGAAATAACTGGGATTCCCTCTTCCTTAGCGTCTGCAAGAACCTGTGTAAGTGACTCACCATCGATAGCTGCGATAACGAGAAGATCTACATCGTCTGCGATAAGAGACTCGATATCCTTAACCTGCTGATCGATCTTGTTGTCTGAGTAAGTAAGTGATACTTCGTATCCCTTGCTTGAGAACTGCTCCTCAAGATAAGAACCGTCTCTGTTCCATCTCTCAAGAGACTTAGTAGGCATTGCGATACCAACTTTCTTTCCACCAGCATCAGCTGTATCTGCAGAATCATCTGAAGAATCATCAGCTGTATCTGCTGTAGCGTCATCAGCTGTATCATCAGCAGCTGCCTCTGTAGTAGCTGTTGTAGCAGCCTCTGTATCAGTGTCTGATGAACCTGTGTCTGAAGCAGCTCCACAACCTGTGAGCATACTTGCTACCATTGCTGTTCCAAGCATAGCAGCGAGAAACTTTTTCTTAAACATAATTAAAAACCTCCTTTTATGATTTACTATGTTTATTTCGTTTCCGATGGGTTCATAGTAACACACATATAGTAGCAATAGTTTGCGAGTATCTTTCAATTTTAGACAATTTGACGATAAACATTACATTAAAATAGCACTATATTGTCAATATTGTGAAGATAATGACAATATAGTGCTATTTATGTTTGATTTATACTATAAAACTTCTTAATCAGTTACATTCATATATACTTCATCCCTCATATGGAAGCCTGAAGCTATAACAGTGGAATCCATATTATCTTTTGTTACTGCTATCGGATCAAGGTAACAATATGGTATATCATAGCTGCCATCTGATACTGTTCCAGTCATTGCATCAGCCACCTCATCAATAGTCTGACCATTTGCGAGAGCTACTGCATATTCAGCTGCAGTCTGTGCCAGCTTCTCAACCGGTTTATATACTGTCATAACCTGGAATCCTTCAACTACTCTCTGGCAAGCTTCCAAGTCCGCATCCTGTCCTACTATCTTTATCTTTCCTGCAAGACGAGCTTCCGAAAGCGTTCTTGTTACCATAGTAGCAATATTATCATTTCCACACATGATAGCATCCACATCATTTAATTCTGACAGATGATCACTCACATAAGCAGCCGCATCCTCAGCTTTCCAGGCAGGGGTATGATATACACTCACTATCTCTATATCATTTTCGCTCATAACAGTTCTAAATCCCTTTTCCACAAGAGATACGTTGTTATCCTCATTTGGTCCTGAAAGCATCATTACCTTTTTATTAGGAAGTCCTGCATCTACAAGAGCCTGTCCCATCAGTGTTCCAACCTTCTCATTATCAAAAGAAAGGTATAGATCACATTTGGCATTCTTGATAAGACGGTCATAAGCGATTACCGGAATACCAGCGTTCTTAGCCTCCGATACAACACCACTAAGACTTTCCGAATCGATGCATACTATAACAAGAACGTCTACCTTCTTCTCAATAAGGTACTTTATCTGCTCTTTCTGGGTTTCTATATCTCCGTTGGCATTTTGAAGGTTGACCTCAGCATTACTGTCAAGTTCCTTTATCTTGGCAACAAAAACATCTGTATCTCTCTGCCATCTCTCTATAAGATAGGAATCAATACTGAAACCTACAACCAGATGATCCGATTCTTCTTTTTGAACTGAGCTGCTGCTTTGCTCTCCTTCTCCCTGGCCACATCCAGTAAGTAAAAGAAGCATAGCAATAAGCCCACATGCTATATAACGCTTTATTTTTCCAAGCGTTTTTTTCTTAATTAATCTATTTACTTCACACATAATCGATCACGTCTTTTCTTTATGCCTACTTTAAACCTTTTCCTTATACTCAGTTGGCGACAGTCCTACAATCTTCTTAAAGATTCGACTGAAGTAATTTGGATTTGCATACCCAACCTCACCACAAAGCTCTTTCATGGAAAGATCTGTTGTCTCAAGAAGTTCCTTTGCTTTATCTATACGAAGAGTCGTTAGATAATCTATAAAGTTCTCACCTGTGTTTTCTTTAAATATCTTACTAAAATAATATGGACTGATGTCAATCTCACGTGATACGTCATCAAGCGATATATCCTTTTGGAAATTAGCTAAGATATAATCCTTGGCTTTATCAATAACGCCATTCGAACGATTCTCCTGACGACATTTTACATTATGACAAGCTTCAGATATTTTATCTGTGAACCATTTTCTAAGTTTGTCATAGTTTTCAGCCTTATTTATAATACTCAGATAATCCTGACGGGATCTGAACTGATATACTCCCACACCTTTTTCATAAGCAAGGGTTTCAGCCTTAAGAACAAATTCAAGAACTTTAAGCTTTATATCATCAGTACAGCCGCTGTATGTTCCGGTCATCCAGTCAAAGAACTGATTTGCAGCTGAAACAGCCTCTTCAAGTTCTCCTCTCTTCACTGCATCGAATAGTTCATTTTCCTTATCAACAGGATAGTTATCCTCATATTCAGGTCCCGCAGTAAGATCGGCTCTATGAATTACAGAGCCACTGGACTGTGCCAGACTTTCCAACGCCTCATTATATGATGTCATCTGATTATCCAAAGTGTGGATAGTTCCGATACCTACTCGGAACACCGCCTCAAGCTGGGAGTCAAGCCGACGAACCATATTTCTGGCATTGTCGATTATTTCTATTCGCTCATTGTATTCCATTTCCTTTTTTTCACATGGAATAAAGATAGCTATCTTGTTAGCCATGATACTTCCCATAAAGGAATTGAAGTAGCTCTTTACTATTTCTCGAAGATCTCTGATTTTATCCTGCAGTCTGACAGATGTACCAACCGCATTTGTCAGATATCCATCCTGCTTCTCGTCACCGAAAACCAGAGCCATCATGTAACCATAATCAGTTTCAATCTCAAGAAGCTTCTTAAAGTTCTGAATATCTTCCTGATAGAAATCCTGAAACAGTAGATTATATATCAGACCATTCTCGATAATAGGAGTAACTGTTTCCAGCTTCTCAAGAATCTCCAGTTCCTTTGTTCTCTTCTGCCTGTCCATATCAACTTTTTCCATGGCGTTACGGACCGTATCTAGGAAACGATTACGGTCAACAGGTTTATGAAGATAACTGGTAACACCGAGACTCAGAGCCTCCTGGGCATAACCAAACTTATCATAAGCAGAAATGACGATAAACGTTATTCCTGGGTTTCTTGATTGAATCTCTCTTATGGCATCGATTCCATTTATTCCCGGCATTCTGATATCCATAAGGGCAATATCCGGTCTGAAACGCTCAGCCAGCTCGATAACCGCTCTTCCTGTCTTTGCAGTTTCGATAACAACCTCATCGCCAAATTCTTCAGTTAACATGTATGTGAAGGAATCAATTACGATACCCTCATCATCTGCGATCATTATTCGGTACATTATTTCTTGTAAGGAAGGGTGATAATCACCTCTGTTCCCTGATCCTTTCCATTGCTTATTATATCAACATTATTCTCGCCATCAAAGTAAAGTCTCAGTCTTTCGATAACGTTTCTAAATCCGATTCCATTTCCCGTCTTCTTGTTGCCACTCTTTTGCTCATACTTTTCTTCATTCTTTTCTTCTTCAGAAAGATTTGTATACTCACCACTGAGTAGCTTTTCGATAAGCTCCTGAGACATTCCTATACCATTGTCCTGAATGCTTATACATACGTTGCCATCGACCTCATAAACCGAAAGTGTGATATGACCCTCACGCTCGATATCACGGATTCCGTAATTTATCGCATTTTCCACAATAGGCTGAAGGATCATACCCGGAAGCATTACATCCAGAAGATTTTCATCTTCAATCTCTTTAGTAAAATGGATATCCCCGGCGAAACGCACATTAAGAATATATACATAGATGTCCACAAGCTCAATTTCCTGAGCCAGGGTCACCTCATCATTCTTTGACATATTATATCTAAAGAAGGCTGCCACATTCTGAACATAGTCATAGGTTCTGTCAGCATGCTCCATCATTGCAAGCTGTGAACCAGCATTCAGTGTATTAAATAGGAAATGTGGATTGATCTGAGCCTGAAGATACTTAAGCTGAGCATCCTTCAGATGCGCCTCCATAAGAATTTCCTTTTCCTTAAGTTGCTGCTCCTTCTCAAGACTCTCGCGAAGTCTGTTCAGATAATCAGGAATAGAACTAACCATCTGATTAAAAGCTACTGTAACGACTCCTACCTCATCTCTTCCATGAACCTTAACTTCAGGAGTGCTTTCCAATTCTCCGGCAGACACTTTATTCGCTGCAATAGAAAGTTCATGGAGAGGTCTTGTAATATTTCTTGTAACTAAGATAACAAGCATGACATTAAAAGCAGCCAGCATAATAAACATAACCGTACTCATTATCTCAAGATATCCTACTGATGCGGACATAGCAGAATAGCTTTCTGTATTACTTCGGAAGCTATAACCATTCAGAGAGTCAATATAAGACTTTATATATATATATAGCTTTCCTGACTGATCAAAACTATCCTTATATTTTTCTACATTACGTCCACGCTTGGCATCTACTGTTTCTGATACAAGCTGCAGATAACTCTGAGAGAGCCAGTATATGTTCCGCTCCATAAGCTTCTGCTGATTATCAGTAACATTTTTTTCCAGTCCATCCAACATGGCACTGAACTGCTGTTCTGCCAGATAGTAGTCATTCAGAGAATCTGTACTCTTTGTATTAAGATATTCAGCCAGACTGTTCTGAACAGTATCCAGCGAATCCTCCAGATCACTCAGAGTGATATTTCCCTCGTAGATTTCATCCATCTGGCGAGTGATACGGTTCAGGTTATAGTACATGAAAATATTAACTAATAGGATAAGCAGTGTTGTACCTACAACCAGGATAGACAGTTTATATCTGATCCTCATGTTAGCAAGAAGTTTAGAAATCTTTTTAATCATCCTGGTCACCTCCTTCTGGAGCCAGGTCTGATAGATTATCTTTATTCACCAGATCTGCATCGATCAGATATATCTCGCTAACATATCCACTTTCTTTATATTCACTCATAGCCTCTATGCTGCGACGTCCCATCTGATTGGTATCCACAACCATAGTAGATCTAATTATTTCTTTATCTATAGCCTCTCTGATAGTTGGAGACATATAATATCCAAAGATTTCTACATTTCCAACCTTATTGTAATCAACTACAGTCTGATAAACACAGAGAGTATTCTTCTCACTTAGACAGATTGTTACATCAGGACCCGAGTGACTGTTTTCACCTACAAAAATGTCTCTGATTTCTTCCTCAGCTGCATAGTCTTTATTACTACTAACTACATAACTAGATAGTTTTATTCTGTCCTTAAGATCTTCATCTTCAATCTTCTCATTGATTGCAGTCAGAATAATAGACTGACTGCTGGCTGTAAAGGTATCATCCATCAGAACCATAACCTTATATGTTTCAGTCTTGTTCTTCTTTACATACTCTGTAAGTTGTTCGCCATATTCTTTTCCAAGATTGTAACTGCTGACACCGATATAACTGATTCGCTTACTCTGCATGTTATCATCAGATACAGTAACAACCGGGATATTCTTTTCTTTTGCCTTTAGAAGAAGATCAAGTGTTTCGGCATCATCATCTCCTTCGACTATGATGCCATCCACATTTGAATTTATGGCTATTGTGAGAAGGTCTGCTTTTGAATAGCTGCCCTCCAGATTCTCTCCAAGAAGCTCAACATATGCATTATGCTTCTCTGCCTCCTGCAGTGCTCCCTGATAAACACTCTTCCAGAAGTCTGTATCCGCACTATCTGTGATAAGCACATAATAGCTATCATACTCCCTGTCAGAATTGGACAAAAGCAGAGTCTTAGTATTTATGATCCGCTTGTAAAAAAAGAAGATACTGAATGCAATAGTTAAGATAAGCAGCACACCAAGTACTACCGTCGCAATCAGTATCCCTCTATTCTCTTTGTTCTTTTTCTTTTTTTCCATACCAAATGTTTTCTTTTAGTCTGTCAGAGAACGATACACCGATAAATGATCATATATGGTTCTCCATGAGCTGAAGCTGTTACCAGTTACACAGATATATCTCTTGCCATTGTCAGCCTCATAATAGCTGGCTGCACAGCATCCAGATTCATTTACGAATCCTGTCTTGGCTGCTATAACATTGCCATCCATATCCTTATCTTCGATCTTACGAAGGAACCAGTTGGAAACTTCGATAGGTTTCTTATCCTCTTCCGGAACATCCTCTTCACTGGTACCTTCCTCAGTAGAATCAGCAAAGATAAATGTAGCATCTGTGGAATACTGTCTAAGTGACAGAACATCACGTAACAGGTCATCCTGTACTGCTACTCCAAGAATAACAGCCATATCCTTCATTGTACAGTGAAGATCAGGATCGTACATACCAACAACATTTGTAAAATGGGCTGTCTCAGAAAGACCAAGCTCCTCAACCTTCTTATTCATAGCATCCACAAATGCTTCCTGAGAACCACAGCAGAACTCCGCAAGTCCCATAGCTGCATCCGCTCCCGAAGGAAGGATCGTTCCATAAAGAAGGTCTCTTACTGTAACCTCTGAATCTGCAGTAAATCCAACCGCACTACAGTCATTCTTTCTAACATACTCTGTAATATCTGCTGATACTACAAACTTATCATCAAGTGTTGTCTCATCAATAAAGTCACGTGCAGTAAGCACTGTAAGAATCTTTGTCATAGACGCAGGACTGACAACTGCTTCGCAGTTTCTCTCTGCAACTATTGTATCTGAATCAAGATCCACAAGGATCATATATGTACTAACCAAAGTCTGTGTCTTTGTAGCATCACCTGGAGTACTGTAATTAATTGAACCGTCTACACTATTTAGTGAAAGGGATACTGTATCCCATGCACTTCCACCGCTTGCGCCATCTTCGCTAGACGTGTCATTTCCGGATCCGTTAGCGATGGTATCCTGAAACTTCTGCATATCTGCGTGAGGAAGATGTATGGTATCCTCCGTAGCCTGTGGATCATATATCGTAAAGTCAGACATAAAACTATCTGGATCTATTCCAGCAGCATCACCGTTAGGAACTATCTCATCCGCGTCAGTTAAAGAATGAGACTCTGTAGTTTCTTCCTCTGTAACAAACTCTGTTGTCACCTCGGCTACAGTATCATCCTTCTTAGTCTTGTTCATCAAACCTATGAATATTACTATAAGTAGTGAAGCGAGAGCTACTATAACTAAAACCAGTACAACTCGCAAAAATATTACCAAACCTTTTCTCATAATTTTTCTCCAATCACCTTCACAAAACCTCATTGATTTTATCAAATCACACTAAATCTTGCAAGCACCAGGAGCCATAGTGTATATTTGAATTATGAATCGTGAAGGATATCTAAAAACTAAATTTCCAGAGGATTACAAACCTTCTTACATACTGAAGGACATCCTCTCAGGCATAATAGTTGCCCTGGTCTCAATCCCTATATCCATGGGATATGCACAGATTGCAGGGCTGCCTATGATATACGGCCTTTATGGCTCTCTTCTACCTATTTTAGTTTTTGGAATCATCACAACGTCATATGACTTTGTGTTCGGTGTTGATGCTGCTCCAGCTGCACTGACAGGTGGCACTATCGCAGCTCTTCACATTGCTAGTGGAAGTGATGAGGCAGTAAATGCTATCCCACTTCTAACTTTTCTAGTAGGACTATGGCTCCTCCTGTTCTTCCTTCTTAAGGCAGGACGGGCTGTCAAATATATCTCAGTCCCAGTTATGGGAGGCTTTATCACAGGTATCTGTCTGGAGATAATCTCAATGCAGATTCCTAAGCTCTGGGGAGGAAACCCAGGAACCGGAGAATTGCCTGAACTGGTACTTCATATGATATCAGAACTATCCGTCTTTAATCCTCTGTCATTTATTCTCGGAGTTTCAACAGTAATCCTGATACTTGTTTTAAGAAAGCTTGTTCCAAAACTTCCTATGTCAGTAGTCATGCTAATTATAGGTATACTTCTGAACGTGGGACTTCATCTTGAAAGCTATGGAGTAAAGATCTTACCAGAAACCACAGCTGGTCTTCCTATTCCAAAGCTTCTACATATTGACTTTGCTATTCTGCCGGATCTTGGATTCTCCGCACTTACCATAGCGCTTGTCATCATGTCAGAAACCATGCTAGCTTCAAAGGCAAATGCCACGTCAGACGGTTATGAACTCGACACGTCACGAGAAGTACTGGCTTATTCCATGGCCAATATAATCTCAGCTGTATTTGGCTGCTGTCCTGTAAATGCCAGCGTATCACGTACCAGCATAGTTCGACAGTTCGGTGGACGTTCCCAGATTATGAGTATTTCCGCATCCATCTCTATGGGTATAATACTTATATTCTGTACGAGATTTATACCGCTCATGCCAGTACCAATACTGACTGGAATCATCGTTGCAGCACTACTTACCGCCTGCGAGTTTCATCTGGCGATAAGGCTCCACAAGATGAGTAAACGTGACTTCTGGATATTTGTATCAGCTGCATTTGGTGTTCTCTTCTTTGGAACGGTATATGGTGTTATTATTGGAGTAATCCTTTCCTTCATTGCAGTAATCAGTGAAGCTGTATCTCCACCAAGAACCCTGGTAGGAATCAGAAAGGGACACGAAGGCTACTACTCTCTCAAAGCCCACGAGGATGCAGAACCTATCCCAGGTGTGGTCATATACAGATTTGGTGGAAATCTTTTCTTCGCAAATATCGATACCTTCGTATCAGATATTGAAGATGCCATAGATGAAGATACTCACACCGTAATCATCAATGCCAGTGGAATCAATAACGTTGATATAACCGCCACCGATAGACTGATGGCTCTTACAAAGAGTCTTACAAAAAGAGATATCCGTTTCTTCTTTGCAGAAAATGACGGTATCGTAAATAACGAACTAAGCCGCTATGGAGCAGGTGAACTTCTGGAAAATGGAACTGTCCAGAAAGATATTGAAACCTGTATGGCTATTCTGGAAGAATATATAACCTAAAATGTGCCAAGAGATTCTGGTATAAAACAGAATTCTTGACACATTTTTTTATGAATTAATATATCTGCCAATAAGCTTGGTAATTGCAAAAGCAAGGATTACACCTAAGAGTGCACCGGAACCATCTATACATACATCCAAAGGCTCTCCAGAACGTCCAGAAACAAATGTCTGATGGAACTCATCACTAATAGCATACAGAGTTGCAAAGCACCAAGGAATTCCAGTATTCTTTGCATCTATCTTCTTTCTTTTTTTCTTTACGTCAGATAGTTCATACTTCTTTTTCTTGTTGTCTACATCTTCTACCTCATCATCATCTTCATCTATTTCATATGGCGAATCATATACAGCACCAAAAATAAGAATTGCCAACGTCATATACTCAAGAAAATGGGCCGTCTTTCTAATTGCATGATCATATTTCTGAGCATATCTATCCTGGGCATCAGCTGTCCAATTCTCAAAATCATACTCCAACATATAACCAATAAATTTTCCAACTCTATGACTTTCTATAGTAGAATCATCAGCACTCTTTGATGAGAAAACAAAGATCATAACCATCATGGCTATGGCAAGTATCCAAAAAACTGTCTTTCGACGACTTGGTCCCTTCTTTTTACTTATTTCTTCGCTAAATTTTTCTTTTTCTTTATTTTCTTCGCTGATCAGTTCTTTATTATCCTGTGAATCCATATATTAAATCCTTTACCCTCTTTATGTCATGTATTGATCAGAATCAACGCATAACTTAATCCAGGTAGAAATTATAAACTATCTCCGCTATAATTACAATGAATGAGACATATTCCATATGGAAAACGCCTCAATAAAGAAAGGAATTACTATGAAGATAGATATATTATGTGTTGGTAAGATCAAAGAAAAGTTCTATAGAGATGCCTTAGCTGAATATAGTAAAAGACTTAGCCGCTACTGCACTCTTAACATCATAGAAGTAGCCGATGAAAAAACACCTGATAATGCCAGTGAAACAGTTGAGGATCAGATAAAAGAAAAAGAAGCCTCAAGGCTTCTTAAATATATTCCTGACAGTACTGGTGCCGGAACCGATACATATGTTATCACTCTTGAGATAGATGGTAAAAACCTCACAAGCGAACAGCTGGCTGATAAGATCAGCAGCTGGGGACTAGATGGATTCAGTCATCTAATCTTCATTATCGGAGGTTCACTCGGTTTACATAACTCTGTAATCCAAAAAGCTAACTTCCACCTGAGCTTCTCCAAAATGACATTTCCTCATCAGCTTATGAGAGTAATTCTTCTGGAGCAGATCTACCGTGCTCATCGAATCATAAACAACGAACCTTATCATAAATAAATAAATTAATAAACAGCCAGCGGTAACGCTGGCTGTAATACTATTCTCTTCCATCCCAACAATAGGTACAAAGCTGATCCTTGCTCATTCCAGTTGCTTCGATCATATCATCCAGACGGTTGAACTTAAGTGATGTAAAGTTCAGCTTCTGTCTAATCTTTTCAAGCATAAGATGATATCTGTCCGAATCAGGATTAGCGTAATCATCTAATATTGTTCTCTCAACATTCTCGCCCTCTTCCTCAGCAATAACTCGTCTTGCGATAAGCTCCATCTCTGAGTTTGATCTTGAGAAGTTTATATACTTACATCCAAAGAGAAGTGGTGGACAAGCTGGTCTGATATGTACTTCTTTAGCACCGCTCTCATACAGGAATTCTGTTGTCTCACGAAGCTGTGTTCCACGAACGATTGAGTCGTCAATAAGAAGAAGCTTCTTTCCATCGATCAGTTCATGTACAGGGATAAGCTTCATCTTAGCAATTAAGTTTCTCTTATCCTGATGTGTAGGCATAAATGATCTTGGCCATGTTGGTGTATACTTTATAAATGGTCTTGAGAAAGGAACTCCAGACTCATTTGCATAACCCATAGCATGAGCTGTTCCTGAATCAGGAACTCCAGCTACAGAATCAATCTCATTCTTTGTGAAGCCATCTCTCTTAGCAAGAGCTGCACCACAGTTATATCTCATTTCCTCTACAGATAATCCCTCATATCTTGATGATGGATATCCATAATATACCCAAAGGAATGTACATATACGAAGTTTCTCACCTGGCTTCTCCATAACAGTTACTGCTTCTGGAGTCATAACGTCAATTTCGCCAGGTCCAAGTTCCTTAAAATCCTTATATCCAAGGTTCAGATAAGAGAAAGATTCAAATGCAGCACAGAATCCTTCGCCTTCTTTATATCCAACAACGATCGGAGTACGACCATACTTATCTCTTGCAAGATATACTGCATCCTGAGTAAGAAGAAGGATTGTCATGGATCCATCTATAGAATCCTGAGCGTATTTAATACCCTCAATGATGTTGTCCTTCTGATTGATAAGAGCAGCTGTAAGCTCAGTCTTATTTACTTCTCCAGAACTCATCATCTGGAAATGGAATCCACCAGTCTTAAATACTTCTTCGATAAGCGCATCAGAATTATTAACCTTACCAACACATGCGATCGCATATGTTCCATGATGTGAACGAACAAGCAGTGGCTGAGGATCGTAATCAGAAATACAACCTATACCAAGATTTCCTTCCATCTCATGCACATCTTTACCAAACTTACTTCTAAATGGTGCATTCTCGATATTATGAATGGCTCTGTTGAAACCATTTCTTCCATGTACCACAAGTCCTGCTCTTCTTGTTCCAAGATGTGAATGATAATCTGTTCCGTAGAAAAGATCAAATACTGAATCACTCTTTAATGCTGTTGCAAAAAATCCGCCCATTGTTAACTCCTTTTATTTTCCAGCCTCAACTATAGCGTCAGCCAGTGCTTCTATATTAGGGATATCGCTATCCTTCATAGTGCTCTTTATTGTTACTACTGGGTCAAGAAGAGTTACATTCTTCCAGCCCTCGATGATACCCTTAGCTGTTCTTGCAGCACTTGGAGCCCAAGATCCATTTTCCATAACAAATACCTTACGGTTCTGATATGTCTTAACAGTAAGATGATTCAGGAAATCATGCATTGGAAGGAAGATGCCGCCATCATAGCTGGATGCGCAGATAACCATACGGTCATATCTAAATGCATCTTCAACGCACTCAGCCATATCCTCTCTGCAAATATCAGAGATTGCAACTTTCTCTCCTTTTGCTTCCAGCATCTCTGCCAGCTTTTTAGCAGCCTTTGCTGTATTTCCATGAATCGAAGCATAAGCTACGAAAACTCCATGAGTTTCTGGCTCATAGCTGCTCCATGTATTATAGGTATCTATATAGTAGCTAAGATCATCACCTGGCATTGGAAGTACTGGTCCATGAAGTGGCAGAATCTTCTGAATATCAAGACCTGCTGCCTTCTTAAGAAGTCCCTGAACTGGAACACCATACTTACCAACGATTCCAAAATAGTAACGTCTTGCTTCACAAGCCCAGCCCTCTGGATCATCAAAGTCCAGTGCACCAAACTTACCAAATGCATCTGCTGAGAAGAATACTTTCTCACTCTTCTCATAAGTCATCATAACCTCTGGCCAATGAATCATAGGAGCCAGAACAAAAGAAAGCTCGTGTGTACCAAGTGATAATGTATCACCCTCAGTAACCACTACCTTTCTATCTTCTATATCAAGTCCATCAAAAAACTGTCCAATAAAGACAAATGTCTTCGCATTACCAACTATCTTTGCATTTGGGAAGACCTCTATAGCCTTTCCAAAGCTTCCTGAATGATCAGGTTCCATATGCTGTACAACAATGTAATCAAGATCTCTACCACCAAGAGCTTCCTTAACATTTGCAATCCACTCATCAGTAAAGTTTCCATCAACAGTGTCCATAACTGCTGTCTTTTCATCTAATATAACATATGAATTATAAGCCATTCCGTCAGGAACAATATACTGTCCCTCGAACAGATCTATCTCATGATCATCAACCCCAACATACTTTATTGCATCTGAAATATTTGTAACCATTTATGCTGTCCTCCCCTAAGAAAATTCGTACCCCATAACTCTACTATAAAGGGCCATCACGTGCAACTTAAAATTTCCGTCAATTTTAACGAAATTATTTTTCTTAAAATCTTATATTTTTATTAGGATAATTTTATGTAAACTACTCTATACCAAGGACTTCATAATCCTTATCTGTAACTGCCTTTGTAAGAACATCATCAGCCACATCTGAACTAAGTTCGACTTCAGCTATACCCTTTTCATGGCTTGCAACTGCACTAGATACTCCATCGATTGCCTCAAGAGCTTTCTTCACTGTAGCCTCGCAATGAGCGCACATCATTCCTTCGATTTTGATCACTTTCTTCATCTTATCTTCTCCTTTTTTATTATTTTCTATATCATTATTATTACTCTCTTTATCATCAGTTATGCTATTTTTAATTTTTTCAATAGTATCAGTTAGATTTAGTATTTCTGAACCCTTATTCTTATCTCTACTTGAATCATAGACTCTGACAAGATTAAGTCTCAATGCATTTAGACAAACAAACACACTGGAGCATGCCATAGCCGCAGCACCATACATAGGCTTCATGGCTATACCATACACTCCCATAGCAAGTGGAATGCATAATACATTATAGAAAAATGCCCAGAACAGATTCTGATGTATATTTGTTATAGTCTTTCGACTGAGACGTATTGCAGCCGCCACATCTTTGATGCTGTTCTTCATAAGTACAACATCTGCTGCATCAACCGCCACATCTGTACCTGCACCTATGGCAAACCCAACATCCGCTCTTGTCAGCGCTACTGCATCATTTATTCCATCACCGACCATGGCAACCTTCGATTTGGTTGACATAATTTTTTGAACCTCAGAAATCACCTTTTCTTTCTGATCAGGCATTACTCCTGCAATATATTTATCTACAAGGACTTTATCAGCTATAGCATGAGCAGTAGTTTCGTTATCGCCGGTTAACATAACTGTATAAACACCCATCTGTTTCAGTTCTTTTATAGCTTCTATGCTATCATCTTTCAACTGATCTGCAACTGCAATAGTTCCAAGCAGTTTTCCATCAATTTCAAAAAGAAGCGGTGTCTTCCCACTGGATGCAAGTTCCTCAGCTAAGGCCGCATCAGCTTCACTCTTCTGCCTTTCCTTTGAAAGCCTGCTTGAAATATAACTAAGGCTGCCACCTTCCACTCTGCTTCCCGCATCTATACTCCATCCTTCAGCAGAGAAAGCCTGACTGATCTTTGCCTTAACACCTGCTCCTGCCATAGTCTCAAAATCAGTTATCTGCAAAGCATCAGATATATTAAGATTATCTATATTACTATCAACATACTCAGTCACTGCTCTGGCAAGTGGATGTTCCGACCTTTTTTCAAGACTATAAGCAATACTTAGTAGTCCTTCACTACTAACGCCATCAGCTGGGATAACATCAGTAACCTCCGGAGTTCCCTTAGTGATAGTTCCGGTCTTATCTAGTACCACCACACCAATACGTCCTGCTGTCTCGAGGGCCTCCGCAGTTTTATATAGAATACCGTTCTTGGCGCCGACTCCATTTCCCACCATTATTGCAACTGGTGTTGCAAGTCCAAGAGCACAAGGACAACTGATTACAAGAACCGATATTGCTCTTGCTATAGCAAAACCAGGAGTCTGCCCAAGCAGTACCCAGACGACAAATGTTATCGCAGCAATCCCCATTACCGAAGGAACAAAAACTGCCGAAACTTTATCGGCGATCCTTGCAAGTGGTGCCTTAGTTGCCGCCGCATCACTGACCAGCTTCTGAATCTGTGAAAGAGTTGTATTTTCTCCTACCCTAGTTGCCTTACATTTTAAGAAGCCATTTGTATTTATTGTACCAGCAGAAACCTTATCTCCTTCTGCCTTGTCCACTGGAATGCTCTCTCCAGTAAGTACTGACTCATCTACTGCAGAACTTCCTTCTATTACTATTCCATCCACCGGTACTGAGTCACCAGCTTTAAGAATATATATATCCCCTACTTTAACTTCGTCTATCGAAACCTTTTTTTCTTTATCATGATCCATGATAGTCGCTTCTTTAGGTGAAAGAGCTATAAGACTCTTTAAGGCATTAGTGGTTCTTCCTTTAGACTTTGCTTCCAGAAGCTTACCAATAGTGATAAGCGTTGGGATCATTGCAGCAGATTCAAAATAAAGATTCATAGCATATTTCATGGCAGTATCCATATCGCCATTATTACTTGCCTTAATGATAAGATAAAACTCCACCAGACTATATCCCAAGGATGCTGTACTTCCTAGAGCCACCAGTGTATCCATATTAGGTGAGCCATGAAATAGCGACTTATATCCGCTGGTAAAAAACTTTTTATTTATGATCATTATCACAATAGCAAGTATCATCTCAACACATGCCACCGCAACAGGATTATGTAAACCAGAAGGAATAGGCCATCCCAGCATCATATGTCCCATGGATAGGTACATCAGGCATACCAAAAGAACTGCAGAACTGATCAGACGACGCACTAAAACTGGAGACTCCTTATCCTGTAAGGACTCTTCAATTGCAGCAGCGCCTGATATGCCATTTGATTCCATAGAACATGCGCCATATCCAGCCGCCTCAACAGCTTTAATTATTTCATCATCACTGGCTGTGCCCTCTACTCCCATAGAATTAGTAAGAAGGCTGACAGAACAGGACTCAACACCTGCAACACCTGACACAGCCTTCTCAACTCGTGCCTGACATGCGGCACAGCTCATTCCGGTTACTTCATACTTTTTCATAAACACACCAACCCAGTTAGTCTACTCTAATCAAATATACTATATCATACTATAGGTGTCAAAAGTCTACAACCTTTCTTCAATAAATAATAAAAATCAGCTATCACTTAAGTTAAGTAATAGCTGATTCAAAATATTATAATAATTCGATGTTATTCTTTATTCTATAAAATTAGTCTGTAAATATAGGTGTTGAATAATATCTGTCACCACTATCTGGAAGAAGTGCAACTATAGTCTTACCCTTATTCTCAGGCTTCTTAGCATACTGAATTGCAGCGAAAAGAGCTGCTCCCGAAGAGATACCAACTGAGATACCTTCCTTCTTAGCAAGAAGCTTTGCTGTTTCAAATGCAGCTTCATTTGGTGCCTTAAATACTTCATCATACACTTCAGTATTAAGAACATCAGGAACAAAACCTGCTCCGATACCCTGGATCTTATGAGCTCCGGCTCTTCCTTCAGAAAGAACTGGTGAATCTTCTGGCTCAAGAGCAACAACCTTAACTGCAGAATTCTGCTCCTTAAGGTACTCTCCTGTTCCAGTTACAGTACCACCTGTACCAACACCCGCTATAAAGATATCAACCTTTCCATCTGTATCATTCCAGATCTCTGGACCTGTTGTAGCCTTATGAATAGCTGGGTTTGCAGGATTAACGAACTGTCCAGGAATGAAGCTTCCTTCAATCTCAGCAGCGAGTTCATTTGCCTTCTCGATGGCACCCTTCATACCCTTTGCGCCCTCTGTAAGAACAATCTCAGCACCATAAGCTTTAAGAATATTTCTTCTCTCAACGCTCATAGTTTCAGGCATAGTAAGGATTATTCTATATCCCTTAGATGCTGCAAGTGATGCAAGACCAATTCCTGTGTTACCACTTGTTGGCTCGATAATAACAGAACCTTCCTTAAGAAGACCCTTTACTTCTGCATCCTCGATCATAGCCTTAGCAATACGATCCTTTACGCTACCTGCTGGATTAAGGTACTCAAGCTTAACAAGAACTGTAGCCTCAAGGCCAAGTTCCTTCTCAATATTTACAACCTCAACAAGAGGTGTATTTCCAATAAGTTCGGCAGTGCCTTTATATATCTTACTCATATATAATTCCTCTTTTCTTCATATTAACTGTTTCTTATGAAACCCATGTTATTATTTTATTCTTTCCAGGAGGGCTGTCAACCATTTATTATCAGAAACTTTGTACTATAAGAATTCAATCTATTAGATAGCTGCGAATCCATTTTCAAGATCAGCGATGATATCATCGATATGCTCTGTACCGATTGAAAGACGGATTGTGCTCTGGAAGATACCGATCTCGTTCAGTTCTTCTTCTGTAAGCTGTGAATGAGTTGTTGTTGCTGGATGGATAACAAGACTCTTAACATCAGCAACGTTAGCAAGAAGTGAGAAGATCTTAAGATTATCAATGAACTTCCAAGCCTCTTCCTGGCCACCCTTAATATCAAATGTAAATATTGAACCACCACCATTAGGGAAATACTTCTTATAAAGGTCATGCTGAGGATGATCCTCAAGAGATGGATGATTTACCTTAGCAACCTTTGGATGATTCTTAAGGAACTCTACTACCTTAAGTGTATTCTCCACATGTCTGTCCAGTCTCAGTGAAAGTGTCTCAACACCCTGAAGAAGCAGGAAAGCGTTAAATGGAGATATAGCAGCTCCAGTATCTCTAAGTAAGATTGTACGGATATATGCAGCAAATGCTGCTGGACCAAGTACGTCGTAGAAAGAGATTCCATGATAGCTTGGGTTTGGATCTGTAAGCTGTGGGAATTTGTGTCCCTGCTTCCAGTCGAACTTACCACCTTCAACAATGATACCACCAAGTGTTGTTCCGTGACCGCCAATGAACTTTGTAGCCGAGTGTACTACGATATCAGCGCCGTGCTCAAGTGGTCTGATTAAGTATGGTGTACCAAATGTATTATCAATAACAAGTGGGATACCTGCACTGTGTGCTATCTCTGCGATTGCTTCAATATCAGGAATATCACTGTGTGGATTACCAAGTGTCTCAAGGTAGATTGCCTTTGTGTTATCCTTGATTGCTGCCTTTACTGAATCAAGATCATGTACATTTACAAATGTAGTTTCGATTCCATACTGAGGAAGTGTATTGTTAAGTAAGTTAAAGCTTCCTCCGTAGATTGTTTCCTGAGCTACGATGTGACCACCGTTTGCTGCAAGTGCTTGAATTGTGTAAGAGATTGCTGCTGCTCCTGATGCAACTGCAAGTGCTGCTGTACCACCTTCAAGTGCTGCAAGTCTTTCTTCAAGAACTCCCTGTGTTGAGTTTGTTATTCTTCCGTAAACATTTCCTGCATCTGAAAGATTAAATCTTGCTGCAGCGTGCTCGCTGTTTCTAAACACATAAGATGTTGTCTGATATATTGGAACTGCTCTCGCATCTGTTGCTGGATCTGGCTGCTCCTGACCTACGTGTAACTGTAATGTTTCAAATTTGTAATCGCTCATAATTTCATTCTCCTTTGTTCAATCATTTTTTTGTTTTTTCGTTTGACTTGTGTGCATGTTAACATTATTCACCTACTGCGTCAATAGGTTTTAACTATAATAGTAATCCCAAAAAATTATACCCCGTTATAGGTTTTGCCTATAAGCATGTTCTTATATGATTTGAAATCCTTAAAATCCTACGCTATAATAGGCTTTACACTTTATCAAACTAAAAATAATCAAAGGAGGAAACGTCGTGATATCAACAAAAGGACGCTATGCAATACGAGTTATGATTGACCTGGCTGAGAATATAGATAACGGCCTGATACCTCTTAAAGACATAGCTGAAAGACAGGACATTTCCAAGAAGTACCTGGAAATCATTGTTAAAGATATGGTAACTGCCGGACTAGTAATAAGCGCCAGTGGAAAAGGTGGCGGATATAAACTGAGCCGCAAGCCAAAGGATTATACAATCCTTGAAATACTTGAAGCAACTGAGGGACCGCTCTCTCCTGTTGCATGTATTGCCGATAAGAAATATAAATGTAATAGAAAGAAGATCTGCAAGACTCTTCCAATGTGGACTGAGTATAATGATCTTATCTCTGATTTCTTCGGATCTAAAACGCTTTCAGATATAGTTGAGAATTAAAAAACAAGCGAGTGAGAATAATCCCACTCGCTTGTTTTTCTTATAATAATTTATACCATAACATTTAAAACATTTCTAAGAATCTTCATCTCAATGTGCTTCTCATCTCCCAGATACTCTCCATCTCCATGAAGTACCATAGGACGATCAGCATCAAACACAAGATACTCTACATCCTGAAGCATAAAACCTTTCTTTCCAACATGCTTAGCCTTCATAAGAACAGGAAGCATAAGGAACGTTCTCCACTTTGGTATGCCATTTACCGCACATATTGAAAGCAGGCCATCATCAGATTTTGCATAAGGATTCATTGGAACTCCACCACCCTCTGCAGGGAAGTTCATTGCTGAAAGGAATATCAGATCCTTAAAGCTAAGAGACTGCTCACCACCTTCAGAATCGCGAAGCTTCATCCATACCTTTACCTTATAGGTTTCCATACTGAAAAGCGTTGTGATAGTAAGTATTATATAAGCAAGATGTCCCAGCTTTATCTTATTGAGAGCATTCTTTATCTTTGAATTAAGCATCTTCTTGCAGACTATTGCATCAAGGCCAATTCCAGAACTGATACCAAAGATTCTCTTATATCCATTCTCAGTAGTAACCTCACCAAGATCAATATCTATTCCTCTTGTAGATGAAAGGATCTTGTCCAAGGCTTCATCAGTATTTCTTGGAATACTCATTCCTCTTGCGAAGTCATTTCCTGACCCAGTAGGAATAAGTCCAAATCTTATACGTTCAAAATCTGTGATGCCATTTAGAACCTCATTAATGGTTCCATCGCCGCCAACAACAACCAGTCTTATATCTTCTTCATCCAGCTCAGAAATTCTCTTTGCCAGTTCAGATGCGTGTCCCCCATATTTTGTAACGTATGCTTTATATTCAATGCCCTTCTGTTTCAGCAGCAGATGGACTCTGTCCCATGTTTTCTTAGCCTTTCCGCTACCGCCTGTATAATTAACTATAAAGTAATACATAAACCTCTCCCAACTATATTAGTTACCCAATCATGAATAATAATCCAAGTGATATAAGTCACTCAGATGCATAAGATATTCTGATATACAGTTAAATGCAGTCTCCAGGCCTTCTGCTACGAAAACATCCGGAAGATCCTCATCGCCATAAAACTCCGGCAGTATATTTGTTAAATCTACAAGCGCAGTAGTTGATTCCTGAGCCACAAAATCATTTAGTGCAGCATCAAACCTTTTAACAATCGGAAAATACTGAGAGTTTCTAACTGCTCTGTTACTTTTAATCATTTTAAAGTAATACTTAACACCTTCAGTATAACCTTTTTTTTCAGAATATTTACCTATAGCACTATGAATATCAAATACATCAAATCCCATAATAAACTCCCATAAATACAAGCAAATCAGCTAGTTCTATTAACATAATCTTAAAACATGAAATAGCTTTTTACAATACCAAATTCTAGACAATTATTAACTAATATCGTATAATCTTAAATGTTTTATTATTATATGATCAACAAGAAAATGGAGGTTAAAAATGATTGACAGAGCTTATCTCAAAGAAAAAGCAAAAGCTGCCTTTCAGAAAAACTACTGGCCTTGTGTCGGATGCGCATTGATACTGACCTGGGCAGCAGGCTCAGGATCTGCAAGTTATAGGAATTTTTCAAATAGCTATAACAGTAATAATACTGGTTATAACTCATTTAGCTATGATTATGACGATGATGATTTTGATTTTGACGATCTCACCAATCTAGATGATGATGATGATTTCGATTTTGACGATTATGATGATGATCATGGTGATGATAGTTATTCAGATTCGGAAGACGCTCTAGTGGAGAGCATGATGGGAGCTATGGCACCAATTCTGGTTGCAATCGTTCTTGTAGTTATGGCAATTAGCCTTTGTCTCACTATTTTCGTTAGGAATCCATTTAAAGTCGGATGCCACAGATATTTCTGCATAAACTCATTTGAGAAACCTAAATTCGGAGAAGTCGTATATGCGTTTAAAAAGGGACAATATGGAAATGTGATCAAAGTCATGTTTATGAAAGACTTGTTCGTATTCTTATGGTCACTACTACTTATTATCCCTGGTATAATCAAAGCCTACGAATATTACCTGGTAGACTATATCCTAAGTGAAGATCCTACCATTGGCTATAAAGAGGCACTTGAACAGAGTAAGAGAATGATGGATGGCTATAAATGGGATTTATTCGTACTGGAGCTTTCCTTCATTGGATGGGCACTTCTTGCAGTATGCACTTGTGGAATACTTGCTATCTTCTATGTAAACCCATATATGTACGCAACATATGCAGAGTTCTTCCTTGATAGAAGAAATGGTTACTTCGGACAGAATGTATCTCCTTACTATGTTCCTTCATTTGCAGGAATGGGTGGATTTAATGGCGGTTTCAACGCTGGTCCAGTAGGACCTGGTGGATATAATCCTGACCCATATGCTCAGCCTGGTGGATATAATCCAGATCCATACGCTCAGCCTGGTGTACCTAATGTTCAGGACCCATATGCTCAGCCTGGCGCTCCTATGACACCAGATCCATACAAGGCTCCAAGCAGCTACGCTCCATCAGAGCCTTATAAGCCTGCAACAAGTAATCCTGGAAACAGCACTAGCACATATAGTCTAGTTAAGAATGACCCACCTGAAAGCGCTGCTCCTGATGCTTCTACTCCAGGAAGCGCATTACCAAGTGGTGACTACTACAATCCGGATTCAACAGCTAATCCAGGTTCAAACCCAAATCCAACAAATGATGATACTCCATTCGGTATCTAAGTTTGAATAATTTATAAAAAGAAATGTGACTAAACGCATCCACGCATTTAGTCACATTTTTTTTATCTCTATTTAATTATTTATTACTTTATTTTGTTCCAAAGATTCTGTCTCCTGCATCACCAAGTCCTGGGCAGATATATGCATTTTCATTCAGACATCTATCAACATTTCCTACATATATTTCAATATCAGGATGTGCCTCAGCAAGTCTCTTTATTCCTTCTGGAGCAGCTATAATGCAGAGGAACTTTATATTCTTACCACCACTCTTCTTAATAAAATCTACAGCCGCTACAGCAGAACCACCAGTAGCAAGCATTGGATCAAGTACTGCGATAAGTCTTTGATCTATAGGATCAGGGAGCTTACAATAGTATTCATGTGGTTCATGAGTTTCTGGATCTCTGTAAAGACCAACATGTCCTACCTTTGCCGTAGGAACCAGAGCTGTGATACCATTTACCATTCCAAGTCCTGCTCTAAGTATTGGAACTATAGCAAGCTTCTTACCATCTATCATAGGAGACATACATGTTTCGATAGGTGTCTCCACCTCTACATCCTTAAGTGGAAGATCTCTAAAGGCTTCGAAGGCCTCCAACATCGCTATCTCCTCTACCAGCTTACGGAACTCATTTGTACCAGTATTCTTGTCTCTTAGAAGTGATATCTTGTGCTTAATAAGTGGATGATCCATTACAACTACATTTGCGTAATCCTTGTACATAAGCTTCTCCTTTTCTATGTCAAATAATCTATGTTGCTATCAATTAAATTATACTCAGTCCAACTCCTTAATTCAAGAATTCAATGCCTTAAAAATATAGTTTTCCTATAATAAAAAATGTGGTAAACAGCTTCTTACTGTTTACCACATATGATCCAGGAGAGCCTCGCATTGAGTGCTATATGCAAAGGCCATTTTCTATAGTTACGCGACTACAAGACTACCAATCAAAGCAAAAACTCCACCGATAAGGAGTAATACAATGGCCAGTGTCATAAAACCAGCAGCCGCAAGACCTATCATTACTACTGGTAGAAGTACCAAAGCAACAATGATCTTCGTTATCTTCCACGCAAGCTTTATTGTCATATAAAGGACTTCTCCCAATACGACGCACATAAGTAGAATAAAAAATAAAGTCAACATTTCCTTTCACCTCACTTTCCAATCCGACTTAATCTGTTCATACTTAAAAACCTTTTGTAAATACGGCTTTATAATACCAAATGGCGTCTCAACCATATAGATTTTACTAAGTAACTTAAGTGAGGTTAATTCTCTCATCCAGCGAAATAATCATTGTATTTATTTAACGGTGTGCTATAATCATCAACTGTTAAAATAATAATCCCAAGTAGTATTTAGAGGAAAATGATATGAGTACAAGTATTGTTCTCCAGCAGATGGGAGTAATCACCATCCTGGTTGGAATCGGAATATTTCTTTATAAGCGCGGCGTAGTTGACGACCACACATCACAGAAAATGTCCACCATCGTAATGGACGTCTGTAATCCAGCATTAATCCTGGCTTCACTGTTATCTGGAAATGTAACAGCCACACACCACGATCTTCTGATTGCTATGGTGCTAGGAGTCGCATTTTACTTTGGTCTGGTAATCCTTGGATTTATTTTCCCAATTATTATAAGAGGCGGTGAAAACAGTCGTTTCTATAACATGATGACTGTTTATACAAACGTAGGCTTCATCGGAATTCCAGTTGCTCGCGCAATCCTTCCTGAGAATGCAATCCTTTATGTAGTGGTATGTAACGTTATGTACTGCCTGCTCTTCTATACTCACGGAATCATCGTTCTGGGTAATGGCAAGGAAAAGCTTAACCTTAAGAAGATACTCAGTCCTGGAACCATAATGGCTGTTGTAAGTCTTGTGGTTTTCTGGTTTGATATCTATCTTCCACCAATCATCGCCAATAGTATCAGTTATCTTGGAAATGCAACTGTATTCCTTTCAATGACTCTTCTCGGAGTTGGAATCGCAAGATCTAAGATATCCAGTGGTATAAAGAATCCACGAATCTGGATATATATCGCAGTCAGAATGATCCTTGTTCCAGTTGCTTTATTCTTCGCATTAAAGCTTGCTGGATTCTCATATATTACGATCATGGGACTCTGCCTTATGGCTGCAATGCCTATCGGCAATCTCCCACTTATTCAGTGCGAAAAAATGGGTGAAGACACCGAGCTCCTTTCCGGAGCCATCGCTATCTCCACCCTTGCTTCAATATTCACTATCACAATACTCATGACAACATTTACAACATTACTCGGTTAATTTAAAACGAATCAAGTAAACCTTGTAATCCTTCTTCTTCATATATTTCTTTGTAGTAATCCACTTCATCACGGATCAGTGCATCAATCGCCTGCATACTAAGGAGCTCTACAGGAGCCTTATCATCCGTTAGTATGTTACCTCCAGAAGAATGCATAATAAGTCCAGTAGTAACCTTAGTCATCAACTCATGTAAACCAGCATCCTCTTCTTCTGCAAAGTTTTCCTGGAAATCCCTGATCATATCTGGATTGTTAGACGCAAAAAGTTCTCTATTCGTATTGTTTGGAACATCTATGGTATAAACCTCGGAAAAAACTTCAGAGATGGTATCAGCTAAGTAATCATTCATCCCTGCGATGTCTTGACCATCCGACTTGATATTCATATTAACAACCATAACGCCATTCTTATTAAGCTGTTCCTCAACCAATGTAAAAAACTCAACTGATGACATCTGAAATGGAATAGTTATATCTTGATATGCATCAACCATTATGACATCATATCCCATGCTTTCAGCCTGTTCTTCACTTACATCTCCAACTGAAGATTTATCTTGTGAATTTAGAGCTTCAAGATAGGCTCTTCCATCATAGGTTGTAACTTTAATATCTTCTGGAAGTTCAAAATATTCATGGGCAAGATCAGTAATCTTCTGATCTATCTCAACTCCCTCAATACTGATATCACCAAAATATCTGCGACACTGAGTAGCATAGGTTCCTGTACCCATACCAAGGATCAGAACCTTTAGTGGCCTATCCTTTTTCTTTATCCCTGCCATATAAGGCGCTGCCATGGCATAGTCATAATACATTCCAGTAAGTGTCTTTTCCTTACGATACACAGACTGAACTCCGAAGAGCACATTTGTCGACAACACCACTTTAGAGTCGTCCTCATAAACCTGAAGGTAGTTATAGATTGACTCTCCTTCATAGGTCAGATCATGCTGCCAGAAAGCAAACGAATCTCCATGTCCAAAAATACAGGAAATAAGAAAAAGTATGACTCCCACTACAGCCTTAACTGAACGCTTCTTTCCTGATACGAAGTAAACTATAGCAAGCAGGAGAAGTATTCCAGCAAAGATAAGGAAAGTAATACTCGTACCAACTGCAGGAATACTGATAAATGTTGGAACAAAGGTACCTATAATACTTCCGATAGTGTTAGATGCATTTAGATATCCAACCACCTTACCACTGTCATCAAGACTGTCCACCGTATACTTAACAAGAGACGGTGTAACTGTTCCAAGAAGAAACAGTGGAAAAACAAAAACGATCATACAAGCTGCAAAGGCAGCAATCACCAGAAAGTTCGTACTTATAGTAAACACCAGCAACGCTGAGATTCCTATAACTATATACTTTCCAACCACAGGAATCAATGCTATCCATATGGCAGCTATTATAATGCGTCCATAGAGCTTATCAGGATTAGGATTCTTATCAGCCCATCTTCCTCCCATAATATTTCCCAGCGCCATAGCGATCATTATGGTACCGATTATAATAGTCCAAACTATCTGGGATGAGCTGAAATAAGGAGCAAGTAATCTGCTGGCTCCCAGCTCAACTGCCATCACTGACATTCCTGCAAAAAACTCTGTAAGATATAGATATATTTTATTCTTTAGAATCGGATTATTCATTAAACTACTCTCTCCGAACTAGAAATTTCTACCGTTCCATCCCCAATCTGAGGTACCACGATACTCAACATATATATTGTTTCCAGGAATACCAAGCTCTTCCTCATAAATCTTGCAGATCTCTGCAGTCATCTGATCAGCCTGAGAACCATTTACAGAACCGAATACATCAACTGAAACATAAACACCCTTCTCCAGTTTATTGCCAGCAAAATAAAGTGTATAATCATCCTCAAAACCAACCATCAGAAAGCTTTCTGGCTTACCTATAATAGATACAGCCTTTCCAATCTTAGCCTTAAGAACTTCCTTCTGCTCTTCACTAACCTTTACAGTAATCTTTGAATCAATAAATGGCATATTGAACCTCCCTTTATTCTATGATATATTTCTAACTATTATGAATTACGAATATATTAACAAAGCTAATACTGCATCCGAACTAGGACTTTATTTTAACACAAATGAGACTCAACTCCTACATTATTTTGAACCGGAGCTGGGGCTTTTTGTAGTTGAAAGTCCTATGGTCATTGAAAGAGCTCTGTATGCAGGATATGAACCTGTGTCCTTTGTTATGCTGGATACTCTGGCAGATAAATACTGCGAACAGTTTGGTATTCTAGATAAAGATATTCCCGTATATATAGGCAACTACGAAACTATAGCTGGTCTTACAGGAGTTAACATAACTCGAGGAGTTCTTGCCCTTTTTAAGAGGAAGACGCTTCTTTCTATTCCTGAATTAATAAAGGATTATCACCGAATTGCTGTATTTGACGATGTCGAAAATCCAACCAACGTTGGCGCAATGTTTAGATCAGCTGCAGCTCTCGGAATTGAAGCTGTAATCCTTACATCATCCAGTGCTGACCCTCTATACAGACGTGCTTCAAGAGTCAGTGTGGGAACCGTATTTCAGATTCCATGGACAAAATTAAATAAAAAAAGTGCCAACGCTTCTGCTTATATCGAAGAGCTGCATAAGCTCTCATTTAAAACAGCCGCCATGGCACTTACTGATAATTCAATTAATATAAATGATCCACGTCTTAAGTCTGAAGAAAGACTGGCTATCATCATGGGAAACGAAGGCTTTGGTCTATCAGATAAAGTTCTATCCGAAAGTGACTATACCGTAAAGATTCCAATGAAACATAACGTAGATTCTCTTAACGTAGCTGCTGCAAGCTCTATAGTATTCTGGGAGCTTACTAAATAAACTACTCTTTTAGAGATTAACTTCTGCCCATACTCTTTATAATATCAATTGTCTCTAAATCTTCTTTTGTAAGTTTAATGTTAGCCAGATATTCTTCACCATCTGTTGCTCTAAACTTAACCTCCATTATCGATCCTTCAGTCAGTCCTTTTGCTGCAACAGATTTAAGGAACTTTCCAAATTTTGGATGTTGCTGTCTGAATGTACCAAGTCTGCCTGCAAGTTGCATCATATCCATTGGATTCATGTTTATTAGTTCTCCTTAATGTTTTATTCTACTAGAGTTATTTTATTATTTCTACAACCTCACCGATATACATATCATGAGGCGCATCACCCTCATAGTAGGATTTTATAACATCCTCAGGCATATTCTTTTCATCAAGCTGCTGCTTAAACAGTTTCTTACATACAAGAGTAAGCTCTGCTTCTTCAAAGCTTATGGATTCTCCAGCCTCTTTAGCTGTAAGACCTTCATAGTTCATCTTATCAATATCTCTACCTGACTTTGAACCAAATACTCCAAGGATACTCTTCTTATCCTCTGGATAAAAGCTGATGGTGAAATAATCATTTGAATCCATATACTCATGTGTATATCTTGATGTTCTCACATAAGTTGTAACTACTGGCTTTCCCCAAAGAGTTCCAGCACCGCCCCAGCTTATTGTCATAGCATTAAAGTTATCCTTTGTTCCAGCTGTGAGGAGAGCCCATTTCTTATCAAACTGTCCAAATACATCAATCGTTAATTCCATAATTTTTACTCCTTAGTTAGATATTAAACATCTATCTATTATAATAAATGCAATTAATTTCATCAAGAAACCTCTGCCTCATAGATCAGTTCTCCAAGAATACGGAGTAGATTTTCCATATCTACAGGCTTGGTAAGATGAGCATTCATTCCAGCCTGCATAGACTCCTGAACATCTTCATCAAAAGCATTTCCAGTAAGAGCAATGATCGGAATACGCTTTGCATCCTCCCTATCAAGAGCTCTTATTGCCTTAGCTGCTTCCAGTCCATCCATTACTGGCATATGAATATCCATAAGGATTGCTCCATATATTCCGGATGTGCTATTTTCGAAAAGCTCCACTGCTTCTTTTCCATTTGAAACATGATCTACCTTTATGTTCTCAATGGCAAGGGTATCAATGAGCACCTCAGCGTTTATATCCACATCTTCAGCAAGAAGAATACGGCGGCCTGCTATCTTCGCACGCTTCTTCTCCTTAAATATATTCATATCACTTTCGCGGGCAACACGTTCTATATTTTCCAAAATACTATGTGTGAACAGAGGTTTTGTAATGTAATTATTTACACCAACACTGCTGGCCTCATCGCATATATCTTCCCAGTTATTTGCTGTCAGTGCAACAACTGTACACTTACCTGGATACAGTCTTTTAATCTCAGCAGCAGTTTCCATACCACTCATATCAGGCATAAGCCAGTCCATAAGTATGAGATTATAAAGCTTTTGTTTTCCACGCTGTATCTCCATCTTATGCAGAGCTTCCTGACCACTAGTACAGGTATCTACTTTGATTCCAACCTCTTCTAATACAATACGGGCATGCTCTACTTCTATTGGATTATCGTCAACTACCAGAACGTACAATGCATTAAGATCAAGGGACACAGCCGCCTTCTGAATTCCACTCTTATACAACTCATATGCATTATGAGAACGACTTTTCTTATCATGGTAAGAAGCAAGAGTTTCACTACGGCTTACGCTAAGTACATCATTCATTATTTCAAGAAGCTGATTAGCGCTTTCACCTATTTTTTCAATATACTCCCTGCTCTTCTCGTCCATAAACTCATTTCTCATTGCCAGAGATTCAAGACCAATGATCACATTTATCGGTGTACGGATATCATGAGTCATATCAGAGAGAAAATCTATCTTATCTTTGTTTGCCTGTTCAGCTAAACTAAGAGCCTTTGCAAGGGTTTCTTTCTGAGCCATGGTCTCTCGCATATCTGCATCAACATTCGTAATACCCATGATGATATGTTTTTCATCATCCATCTGAGAAATCTTCATATTAACATAGAAAGACTCATCATCTTTTAGCACTCTATATGTCATAGAGAAGGTTTCTTTATTTTCTAATGCCTTCATCAGATTCTTTCGATTTAGCGCCTGAAGAAACTCCTCTCGATCCTCAACGCACACACTTTCAGAAAGCTCCAGTTTACAATCACTAAAGAAATGCCATCCACGGCGAATCTCTGTAAGAGCGTCACCTTCCTCGCCCTTTTGATACTCAATATACTCTTCAGAATCCCCATCTATATAATACATATCAATATAATCCCTAGCTAATGTCTGGGCGATATTGGCAAACATGAGTCCTGAACTAACAGCATTCTCATAAGCTTCCTTGGTCATAGCCTGTTCATGCTGTACACGTATCATATCAGTTACATCCTGACACATACCAAGAACGCACTGTCTTCCCGCAGTATCTGTATATTTGAGTTTAGTTGTCTGAAGCTGTCTTTGATTTCCAGCTGCATCAGATACATCTTCAAAAAAGATATATGGTTTACTAAGAGACATCGCAAGTCTATCGGCCTCCACAAAATGAGCCGCTGTCTCTTTATCAAATATCTCTGCATCAGTAAGTCCTACCACTTCCTCAGGAGATGCTTTATGAGCATACTTGGCAAACTCCTGATTGCAGGCAAGATATTTTCCAGTACTTGTTTCCTTGGTAAATGTCATTCCAGGCATATTATCAAGAAGGGATACGAATCTTTCCTTAAGCTCTTCAATCTTTTTTGCTTCCTCCTGACGACGCTTGCTTTCCTCCTTCTCATCATTTGCAACAAATGAATGAAGGAGACAAGTTCCCAGCATATATGCAATGGAATATATAGGAAGATATGGAAACCAAAGCTGAATAAAAAGACAAAGCGCCATAATAAAACCAAAGGAGGCAAGTATCTTATATCGTGTGCGCTTAGGAACAGTACTATCCAGTTTGAACATACAAACAAATGCATATATGGAAATGACAAGAAGCATACAGATCTGGCATACCAGCATAAAGTCACGAATAGGAAGGTCATGATATACGCAGTCTTTATCAACTGTAAAAAGTACAGGAGTAAATATATTTACTATAACCATTACTGTAATTGTGATGGCAATAGTTCTTCCTGCATAAATAAGGAACTTTCCAAACTTTGTCTTCTCATCCAGATATGCAACCGTATATTCAGCCCAGAAGGATATACCAACCGCCATAGCAACAAAGTAAATAGTTGTATCAATAAAGAGGGATGTTACTAGTTTTCTACTCTCAAGAATCCCCCAGAATATATCAGTCAGATAATATATCAGGACAGCATAAAGGAATCGCCTGTACACATTCCATGCAGGCTTATCGTAAGTAACATTGAACCCCTTGAGTATATCCCAGTTCACTATGAACAATATTATTACAGCCAATATACCGATTGTTGAATAATACATACTCTTCTATCCTTTTTTTCTAGCTTTAAGAACAGTCTTGTTCTCATACATTGTCTGATCCGCTCTCTCATAAACAGGAGCCACGGTAGATTCCTTCTCATATCTAGCCATACCAACAGCTATAACGATTCCACCATTTTCTATAGCATCATCATTATGAGCATTCATCACTTCTATAAGCTCATCGATACGTGCATAATCATCACCTTGAGACAGAACACAGAATTCATCTCCGCCCACTCTGAACACTGGGCTTCGTTTAAATGTGGAACATATAATCCTACATGCATCTCTTAAATACTGATCTCCTGCCTTATGTCCCTGAGTATCATTTACCTTCTTCAGATCATTTACATCAAGAATAGTAATAGCAAATTCAGGTGCACGATTAACATCTAGCTGTGCATTGATCCTTTCCTCATATACACGATAAGCATTTCTATTCTTAACACCTGTCAGTGCATCAATATTTGCCTCTATACGAGCTTGAGCAAGACGACGTCCATACTCTTCTTCCTGACGAACCTGAGCATCGATATCATTTATACCAACTATTAGTCGAGTTCCTTCCTGTTCTTCGATCATAGCAGCTTTAAGCTGAACATAACGAGGTTCTCCATCTGTTAACAAACGATAGCTAAGTGTGAAGATTCCACTCTGCTCAATCTCTGAAAGAACATTGTCTCTTGAAAGCATAGAAAGAAATCTATTCTGATCTTCCTGATAAACAACAGAAAGCGCATGATTTCTTGCTGTTTCAAAGAAGTCCTTTCCTTCACTTGGAAGTTCAAATGCATTAAACCCTGCAGTTGCACTAAACTCACGGTACTGTCCTGTCTCAGGATCAACAACATAGATACCAAAGAATTCACCAGCAAGAGCTGTAATTCTGTCATAAGCAACCTGCTCTTCAAGCATCTTCTGAGCTGCATTACGTTGTTTTACCTCTTCATCTACATCAGTGAGGCTTAGGATGATATATCGATCATCCTCTTGCATACGGGTTGCATTCACACTCACATACCTAGGTACGCCATCTCTAAAGATTCTAGTGGTCATCATAAATGTATCATTCTGTTCCAGTGCCGCCACAAGAGTCTTACGATCCATGGCTTTTATCATTGCTTCCTTATCCTCTGGATAAACAAATTCTTCAATCTCATCTACACACGCCTCAAAGAAATGCCATCCACGTCGTAATTCAGTAAGTCCATTTTTCCCAGGTATATTTCGATACTCTATAAATTCTTCAGTATTGACATCAATGTAATATATATTCAGATACCCATAAGCCAGAGCCTGGGCTATGTTTGAGAAAATAAAACCACTGTTCCTTGCTTTTTCATAGGAATCCTTTGTTTTTGCATCATCTCTGGATATTCGGAAAGTATCACTAACATCCTGAAGCATACCAAGAACACAAAGACGACCTTTATCATCAGTATATTTAAGCTTAGTTACCTTAGTCTGAATGGTAGTTCCATATCTCTTCTTCATTTCTTCAAAGAATACATATGGTCCATCCATGGACAGTGCCACCTTGTCATCTTCATTAATACGTTTTGCCGTCTCGCTATCAAAAAGTTCCTCTGCTGTATGACCAAAAACTTCTGACGGATCCTTTTTGTTGGTGTACTCAGCATACGTCTGATTGCAGGCAAGATATTCACCTGTCTCTGCATCCTTTGTATAATTCATACCTGGCATATTATCAAGAAGGGACGTAATAGTCTGCTTAAGATCAGCTATCTCCTCTGCCTCCATAAGAAGACGTCTCTGTTTTGCAGCAGTACGCTCAGCATTCATCTTTTGAACAAGAAGGATTATAACTACAGCAAAAACTACTGTGAGAAGACTAACAACTAAAAGCCAGTTGTCCTTAAAAAACTTCATATAGGAGATCTTTGAATCAACCTTCATATAAGATGCAAGGGCTGCATCCATATCCTCATTATTTGTAGTCTTAACCGTTTTGTTTAGAAGGAAGTAAAGCTCGGTATCCCATTTCTTTACGCCAAAGGAAAATGGCATAGACTCTCCTGTAGGTACTGAACAAAGATTATACTTATCCAGAGTATCTTGTGCAGGAAGAATCCTATAACTGCTGACAAGTACACTATCAGCCTCATTATTTGCTACAGCCTTGTAGCACTTATCAAGACCCGCATACGGAATTCTTTCAGTCAGTGGATACTCATCCTTAATAAAGCTTTCTATGTTCATCATTCCATCATTTATTGCCAGTGTCATGTCACTACTCTTTGACAGACGTCTGTCATCAGACTCTCGCATGATGGCAACCATCTCAGTTTTCATAGCCGCATCTGTAAGTCTTATACCCTGCTGATCTGCATCATAGGTGCTGAAATATACAGGGAATATGCAGTCTACTTCCCCTGCCTCAAGAGCAGCAAGGGCATCTTTTGTTGAATCATAAGATATGGTCTCGAATTCTACATAACTACTATCCAACGTATTTTCTGCGTGAGCAAGATAATCCTTAAGTGCACCTGTCAGTTCTCCTGTTTCATTATCTTCATCACAGAAAGGTAGATAATCATCTCTATAACCTATACGAATAGTGCCATGCTGTCTGATCCACTCCTCCTGAGAGGATGAAAGAATAGCATTGATATTTTCACCATAAAGACGATCATCAGATATCTTCTGATTAAAATATGGATCATCAGACTGTATCTGAGAAAGAGCCATATTAAGCTCTGATAAAAGATCCTCGCGGTCCTTATTTACAGCATAGTAATAATCAGAACCACCGATCCTGCAAAATGGAATCACTTCCTGTTCTGCTTCGAAGTCATAGATTGTCGCATATCCATCAATTTCCCCACTGAACACCATATCCATGGATTCAGCCTCATGTACAGTAAGCGGTATTATTTCGATATCGATTTCATATTTATCAGCCCAATCCTTTAGGAAGCCTTCCTGAATACTGCCTTTATTTACACCAATTTTCTTTCCATCTAGTGACGTAATATCCTCAATATTTATCTCTCTATTGTCTGCACTTATAAAGATATAATATGATTCTGTACCCATCGGAAGGTCAGGGTATAACATATATTCTTCGCGTTCTTCTATATAAGAAACGTCACTAAGAAGATCTATCTCTCCTTTTTTAAGCATCTCAAGAAGATTTGGCCAGCTATCCTCAACATACTCATAAGTCCAGCCCGTATACGCAGATATCTTCTGCTGATATTCATAATCTATACCGCATCGTCTTCCAAATTCATCAAAATAATTAAAGGACGAATCAAACCAGCCGACACGTACCACCTTATGTTCTTTTTCCTCAGCCCGAACTGTAAATGACGTCAGAGCGCTTATCACCATTGCCAGCAGCAGGAGGACCACTATCAACCTTTTCGTATTCTTTTTATATCGCAAATTAATCCACCTCCCCGGCAGTTTGTTCTTTAATCAGTCTTGCCATAGTTTCATATAATCTATCAGGCTCTACAGGCTTTGAAAGATGTGCATTCATTCCTGCTTCCATAGAGCGTTCCACATCTTCATCAAATACATTTGCAGTCATCGCAATGATAGGAATAGTCTTAGCATCTGGATGTCCAAGCTTACGTATGGTGCGAGTCGCCTCTAATCCATCCATCACTGGCATTCTTACATCCATAAGTATGGCCGCATAGAATCCTGGCTCACTCTTCGAGAACATCATCACCGCTTCTTCTCCATTTCTCGCCCTGGCTGAGATAATATCCTCAAGCTCCAGAAGGTCTGTAAGAATCTCCGCATTCTGCTCTACATCCTCTGCCATAAGAACTCTCTTTCCTGAGAGAATCTCAGTTATCTCTTCTTCACTAAATGATTCTTCAATATGTTTTTCAGATTCATCATTTGCTACAGTCTCATTTATAAGACCAAGCGGAACAATTACTGTAAATGTGGACCCTTCTCCCTTCTTACTCTCAACATATATTTCGCCGTCCATCATCCCAACAAGATTCTTTGTAATAGCCATTCCAAGACCACTTCCACCGTATATGTTAGTATTGCTGGCATCCTCCTGAGAGAAGGTATCAAAGATCTTAGGAATATATTCTGGGTCCATACCAATTCCTGTATCCTTCATGATAAACTTCATCTTACATACATCATCCTGTTCTTCAAGCTGTTCAACTGTAAGTGAAACACTTCCCCTGGTATTAGTAAACTTAACTGCATTTCCAAGAATATTGATCATTACCTGACTCAGCTTAAGACTGTCGCCTACGTAATGATCTTTTACCTCGCCAATGACATTACATTCATATTTCAATCTCTTATCCTGACACTGTCCTTCTATTATTGTAGATACCTGGTTCAGAAGCTCGTGAAAATCGAACTTTTCTTTCCTGACCTGCATCCTTCCTGATTCGATACGACTCATATCAAGAATATCATTTATCAGTCCAAGCAAATGGTTTGCGCTGGCACCAATCTTTTCAAGACTAGATCTGGTCTCAGGCTTCAACTCAGGATCCTTCAGCGCAAGCTTCTGAAGTCCTATAATCGCATTCATAGGAGTTCTGATCTCATGGCTCATATTAGATAAAAAGCTAGACTTAGCCTGACTGGTTTTTTCAGCACGTGCTTTCTCAACTTCGATAGTCTTCTCTCTTTTCTGCATGATCCCATATATATTGAGAAGAATGATCAGAGAAAAGATAATGAGCAAAAGCTGTATATGACTAGCTGTATGAACTGATTTAGCAATCTTGTCGGTGTTATTTTCATACTTCACCAGGGCTGATCCTATAGTCTGGTGCATCCAGATACTGGAGGTATATATAATAAGTCCTAAGAGGACTACCCATGCCACGATGGATTTGCCCATACGACGCTGATGATCCACACTAAGAAAGATACGAAAATACAGAAGTCCACAAATACTCCAAATTGAAAGTATAAGGTAAGATTCCGTAGATAGTGTTGTTATCGAAAAAATATTCGGTATCAAGAACGCAAGAGCAAAAAGAACTGACACAACTATTCCAACAAATCCAAAGAACATAAAATAACTATTCTTCTCATCCTTTGCAGTCTTATATGCAGATGCTGAAGCCAGCGCATAGGCGATAGTCGCACCTATGGTCGTAACATCAACTATCCAGCTGATGGTTGTTCGACCAAGAAAAGGAAATATAGCAGAAACAACAAGGATTGCGAGAATAGCATTTCTAGGTACCATACATCTTTTCACTCCAAACCACTTTGGAAAGAGTCCATCCTCAGCAATAGAATCAATAAGACGACTAAGAGCTATATAGTTACCTATAAGCCCTGTAAATATAGCTCCCATCGCTGCAGCTCCAAGTATCAGTCTTCCAGTCTCTCCCAAAGCAGCATATGCCGCATGAAATGTAGGCTGGGAAGCAACGCCTGAATAATCCCCAAGGTTTCTTACATAATCCACCCATGAATTGCAACCATCCGGAAGAGCCTTTACAGCCATAAGCGTAAGAAATACATAAGCAAGTGTTGCAGTTATAACTGATACTGCAAGTATTACAAATGATTTCTTTAGTGAAAACTTGGATTCAGCAGAACTATGAGAGATAGATTCGAAACCTACAAACGCCCAAGGAGCAAGAGCAAAGATAGTGAACACTCCAGCCGAAGCACTCTTATCTTCTGCAAAGGCTGGTGTATATCCTCCAACGCCAAGCTTTCCTGAAGCTGCCGCAAAACATATAACAACACCACCAAAAAGAAGAACCGCCATAATTATCTGAGTCCACTCAGCCGGCTTTCTATAAAGACACACAAGAGCCGCAAGTATAAGCGCTCCTATAGCAAGAAACAATTCACCAACATAGATTGGATAGCCAGCTATATCATAAAGATAACCAATCTGAAATGTATCTCCAATGATTGTTCTCATGATAAGAGGTAGAGCCGTAGCATTTGCCCAGATAATGGCTATGTAGGTAAGTATAAGAAACCACGCACTAACAAAGCCGTGGTCATACCCGAAGGCAAGCTTCGTATATGTATAGGCACCACCGCCATCTGGATATTTATTCATAAGATAATGATAATTAACTGCGAGCAGCAGCATAACAAGCCCACCAAGGCTTAGACCGACAGCAGTACCGATTGGTCCCGCTATTGGAAGAAAGGTTGTTCCTGGCATTACAAAAGAGCCCCAGCCAACACTACAACCAAAAGCCAGTGCCCAGGCCCCAAGAACACCCAGATATTTCTTTTTTTCAGAAGAGATTCCTTCTCCCTTTGATGTAATCCCCATTCCGAACCCTCTCCTGTATCAGCATTTTTACATCAAATATTATTCACAAGACTCCTCATATTCTAAAACCCCTTTTACTATACGTTCATACATCTCTTGTATAGACTGAAGTCTTGCTTTTACTTCATCGTCAGTTAGTCTTCTGACATTTCCAGGACGATACTCTTCAGTAATCTCCGAAGCCGCCTCCGAAAGATGTGTCAATCCAAGATTTGCTGAAACACCTTTTAAAGCATGAGCTGCTTCAAAAAGAGCGTTTGGATCCATAGTTTCTCCAGCAGTAAGAAGCTGGTCTATAACCCCATTTGACCTGAACTTTCTTATATGCTTATCCAACAGCTTATCTATGCGTAACACTCTGATAGCCTGCTCGTAGTCGCCACCAATATTCTGATACAACTCCTGAATTGTCATACTTCGTCCTTCCCTTTTATTGTCGCCCTTTTTCCCCTGATAAGGCACAATAAAATATGCCTATATTATACCAAAATATGCGTATATATAAAACCGAAAAGTCACATTTACGAGAATAGCTTAGTTGTCAGGTTCCATGAGCTTTTTTACGCTCTCGGACATATCTCTACCTCTAACCTGTTTCTGAAATTCAGAGGCAGTCATACCTGTATGTTTTTTGAAAACCTTTGTGAAATAATTGGTGTCGTTATACCCACACATCTCGCTAATATAACTAACTGAGTAATCTGAAAATTGAAGGAAATACTTTGCAATATTTACTCTCATCTGTTCCAGGTATGCCATACATGACATATCTAACTCATTATAGAACGCTTCATTCAACGTGTTCTTATTTACAAAAAATTCTTTTAAAACATCAGACAGCGTTATCTCATCACTGAGCTTATCCCAAAAATACCTGCTTACTCTCGCCACTAGAGGATTATCATAGATATCATCCTGTCTGTTATTTCTATAAAAGTCATATTCCATAAAAAGAATGGATGTTATAAAGTGTCTGGTACGAAGTATCCAGAAATTATCCGGCTGTTCATTTATCTCATATTCTATACTGAGGAACAGACGTCGTAATGTATCGTACTCCTGTCTTGTTAGAAGGTTATGAATGTTATCTTTATTACGCCACTTGAACTGAAGAACGTACAGTGCATCCTGATATATCATATTGTTTGAAAAAGAGTCTTCAAACTTAATATCCGCTCCAGTGGCATAATCCAACTTCTGATCAAAGGACATCTCTTCTGTCCCCTGCACAGCACTAAGAAACTTATCATATATTCCTGAGTCTATTGCCTCATACGTAAACTCTTCTCTGATAATGGATGGTTTAAAGAAGACTGTACGCACCTCCACGTCACTTTCAGAGAGCACATTAAACTCAGCCTTCTCACTTAGAGCAAGCGAAGCTGGTGCATGAACAAGCCTATATTTCCCTTCGTCTTCGTAGACAAAAGAGCCTGAACGAACCAGCATAATCTTATACATAGTCTTATCATTTATGTACTTAGAAAAGCCTTTTGTATGATCATAGAAAACATCCAGAGAACATTTCATTCCTGGTCGTTTGCTCCTTGTTACTAATTCCATCCCCCTCATCCCCTCATTATTCTTCGGTTCTGTTCTTTCTAAACTCTTCCATATTCTTTCGACACTGATATGCTTTTAAGAGGTCATTTTCCTCCCATGTCCATAAATGTTCTACATCAATCTTCTGCTTTAATTCCTCATCAGTAGGTTCTGCTGGGAATATAGGACAAGGAAATTTATCACAATAACCGCAGTGTTCTATCCCTTTACTGATAACACATGGTCTAGCCTTACAATCCGAATCCAGCAGCACAGGATTCTCCTTATCACTTGTACATCCATCACATATGATAGTACTAGGATCTCCATCAAAACTATCGAAGATCTTCTTGAATACCTTTACTATCTCTTCTCGTCTATCTTCCTTTTCAACATTAGGACGATATACTAAGCATAAATCACATCTCATCCCACATCTAGATAAAATCATATTACTTCTCCTATCACATATCAAAATTCTTTAAGACGCCAAAAATACCTATCACCAGTTCAGTACAATTTTACCATACTCGAACTGGTGACAGGTATATATTTTTCTAACAGGTTATCAGTAAATGTTCATTTGCCACGTCATTAAATACTTCGCATTTTCTATCCGATACATCATACACATGGACTATTCCAACCAGTGCCTCAGAAGCACTAAACTCGCTTATCATATCATTTGAAGACTTCAGTTTTTCTGGAGCGTAATGCAAGGTTTTATCTCCATGGAATATTGCAGTGTAAAGAATCTCTGCCTCCACTAGATCCTGGAATATATGGCTTCCGTATGATAGTTCCGGATTATATCCTGCCTTACTCTCTTCCGTCTCGCATATTATATCAAATGCACTTATGTCAGCAAATGCAGTCGGCACACCAAGCTCTGGCGAAGTGGTTCCTACTCTTCCTGGAACGATCAGCATCATATGCTTATTCAGATCACGGTAATGCCAGTTTATCTTTCCTATCAGCTTTGCTACAAGATCCTTTTCTTTATAAGGCATGTTGTAATACTTTACAGGATCAACATATACTATGATATCCAGTTCAGAAGCTTTAGACATTCCCATAGAAGCGCCTTTACTCTCAAGCAGGATTCTATCTTCAGAAATATCTGCTGGAACTACCGTACCAGATTTTCCTTTCTGCACCTGTAGAGGTCTGCACTGAAGAAGGTCTATTGAATACTCTCCATTTTCTGAAATATTGATAGTAAACTCCGTATCAACCGGATATTCATATTCATCTTGAATACACCGGAGCATTCTCTTCATCTGATCCATAAGAGTCACATTTGCCACAAGACCTTTACAAGAAATAAACTTTACTTCTCGTCGTCGTCCCATCTCCCTAAGTCGAGATTCTGCATCATAATCATGTTCAAGAAGAATCTTTTCCAAATACTTAGGTATATCTTCTTCCATCTTTTCATAGGAAAGTTTTTCAAGCTGACGATCTGTCATATTGATAACTTCAGCCTTGCCCTGAGAAAACTTATGCTTATCTGCTGAGGAGGAATAAGATGACTTCTCTGGCATATCAAGATTAACTATTCGAGGATATGAACCTTCAGTTCTATCTACTGCAGAGGTTCCAAGTCCCATAACAAGCCTCAGCATTCCTACAGTAGGATCTGTATCCTTCATGATGCGATATGGACTATAGGAATATCCAACACCTGCGGCACAAGGCATGTAGTAGTTTCCATAATAGGAACCTGATACACGTTGAATCAGGAGTGCCATTTGCTCGTCTCTATTGGCAAGCCCTCGTCTCTTTCGATAATCCAGTGCTGAAAGACTCATGGTACTTGCATATACGATCTTTATAGCGTGTTCAAACTCAGCCAGCCTTTCTTCAAGGCTTCCTCTGTTGGCACAGAATACTGATTCATACTTGCCAGCAAATGCATTTCCAAAACCATCTTCCAGAATACTGCTGGATCGGATTATGTATGGATCCTGACCATAGTACTCAATAATTCTAAGGAACTGTTTCTCCATATCAGATGAGAACTCGCCTTCCATAAGTTTATTAGCAAAGTCCTCTGCCAGATCAAAGTAGCCCTCATCAGTTCTCTGTTTAATCCTCAGGTCCCAAAGACCGTTGTCGACTATATAAGTGTAGTACATATCAGAACCAACATAGAATGAATCATGAGGTTCTAGTACGTCGCTGATGTCAGGCTCATTATTCCTGATAATTGCTCTTGCCAGAAGCATACCACAGGACTTACCACCGATCATTCCAGTACCTACCATATGGTCTCTCACTGCAAAGTAATCTTCAGAAGTAAAGTTGTTTCGAACCATCTCACGCATCTTCTCATCACGGGTCATCATGATCCTGCACATAGTATTACACTCTTCGGTAATGTCCATTCCATTTTCACTGAGCAGTTTAGTTCGGTTAAAGAATCTGTCCCATGAATCAGAGTATTGTTCCTCTGCAGAACGTTGAGCCTTACCTAAGGCCTGATAAAATCTGCTGGACTTTACTCCATCCAGAATTGGCCTGAACTCGCCAGTTTCCTTGTCATAGGTATGCGGAAGAAACATGGTATCAGAATTCCTGTTCCATATCTTCTCAGGTCTTACATATACACTTTTGCTATCTGAATATACATCGAAGAAAAGCTGAGTTGTGTTAAGAATCTTGTTGATAGCCTGAACAGAATGCTTTCCTCTGATAATCGGGAAAAATGCAACTGTATCGAGAATAAAAAGAAATGGACAGGTCACCCTGAAGAAGTTTCCCATCATAAGATCAGTTGCCCATGCGGTCTGAAGCTCCGACAGACAATCAAACACATAGAAAGCATCATATCCTTCTTTTTCGATTGCATTATGAATATCCACTGTGAAGTTCTCAAATCTGTGAGACAGAGGAACATTTATAGTCTTAACCTCTGGGCAATCCTCAATAAGAGGCTCATGACTTGCAAATCTAAAATAAATGATATTCCTCTTATCTTCTATCGCCTGCCTAACGTATGGTTCCATAAATAGTTTAAACTCAGAAAGATCTGACACACGCCACACAACATTATCCCCGAGTCTTATGTTATCAAAGGCTTTGTCCATTTCTGGTATACCACTCTTAACTCTGTCAAATGCCGCCATAGTAACCCTCCTTAATAAAAATCCCCATACACTCCTAAACGTAAAAAGGGCGTTCCATCCCTACATCGTAGTAGATGAAACGCCTTTGTTTCTATAATCATTATATTAAGTTCATAATACCACTAGGGTTTGTTTTATTCAACTGGGTTTTCATATACCTCATCCAGCTTTGGAATTGAATCAAGCGCCCCTGGTTTTGTAACAGCTATAGCCGATGCTTTCGCCGCAAGTCTAAGACCCTCTGAAGGACTCGCTCCCTTTATAACAGACGATATAAAATAACCAGTAAATGTATCTCCAGCAGCAGTTGTATCCACTGCCTTTACCTTATATGCATCCTGGCGCAGTATTCTGTCTCCATCCATATAGATAGAACCAGCCTCTCCAAGAGTTAATACCACCTTTGCCGATGGATACATTCTTTTAATTCCTTCGAGTATATTATCTGGCTCCTTTTCGCCAGTCATCTGTTCGCCTTCGATCTCATTTAGAATAAAATACGAAACCTTACTCATATCACATGCTTTCAATGTGTCATTATAAGGTGATGGATTAAGCACAATGATCAAACCTTTTTCATACGCCTTATCTATTATCATATCAAGTAGGTTTATCTCATTCTGAAGAAGAATCATATCTCCACTTTCAAAACCTGTTAACACTTCATCGATAAACTCAGGAGTCATCTTTTGGTTTGCTCCTCCGAAAAGGATTATTGAATTGTCACCACTTTTATCCACCTGTATGATGGTATGACCTGAACGTCCATCTATCATACGAATATATTTTGAATCGACTCCATTTTCTACACATCTATCAAGCAGGAACTGGCCTTCTTCTCCTACCATGCCTGCATGCCATACATTAACCCCAGCTCTTGCAAGCGCAATAGATTGATTAAGACCCTTTCCACCAGGATTAACACTGACACCGTTACTGGTTTCAGTCTCTCCCTTTATTACCATATGATCCACTGAATATACATAGTCTATATTAAGTGAGCCAAAACAAAGTACCTTCATTTATGTTCCCCTTTACCAGCTACTGGCATACTCCATCTGCTCCGATCCAATAGCCGTCTATATACTGACTAACAACCATATATCCAGATGAATTGAAGTAATACCAGCAACCATCTACTTTAAGCCACTGAGAAGCTGGCCACCAACCAGATATATCCTCGGCCCACCAGCCAGTTGAATTACATTTCCATGTAAGATAGTACTGTTCAGCACAGGAGCCATCCGAATTAAGCCAGTAACCATCATAGTACTCATTTGCTGCCATATATCCAGATGAATTAAAGTAATACCAGATGCCGTCTATCTTCTGCCACTGTGATACAGGATACCATCCAGTTGTGTCTTCTACCCACCAACCAGTGGAATTGCATTTCCATTCTAATACTCCTGGATAGGTCTGTGAACCGTCAGCGTTATACCATAATCCATTAACCCACTCATTGCTGTAGGTTGTGCAGAATCGTTAGAACCGGAACCTTCATTGTTGTTAGTGTCACCGCCGTTATTTGTATTTCCACTATTGTTGGAGTTGCCTGCGTTGTTAGTGTTTCCGCCATTGTTGGAGCCACTTCCATTATTAGTGTTTCCACCATTGTTGGAGCCATCATCACCGGAATTATCAGGTGCTTCCCATACAGCATAAAATACAGTACTTTTATCAAATGTCATATCTAATATCTGCTGGGTTGTGTAAAGCTCGCTTCCATCCTCGGTCTTCCAGCCATAGAAGGTTGTTGCATTATCATTCAAAGGATCACTTAGATCATAAAAGCTAGCCTTTAATCCTTTTTCAATCTTTTTCTCTTTAGGCTCCGCACTTTTTAAATACCTATCCTCATAACTATAATAATCTAAGAAATATCCGCCATTCGGATCAAGCTTAACAGTTACCGCTTCTGCCCACTGAGCATAGTAGATTGTATCCTCATTAAATACACCGGCGATAACTTCTTGATAATATATCTTATCCTCACCATCTCTTTTCCAGCCTTTAAAGATATAACCTTCTCTATCTGCTGACAGATAATAATCCTGATGATCATATACGCCCTTTGACAGTTGTTCAGAATAAGTTAGATTATTGATTCCATTTCCTACAACGCCACCATTTGCATCCACAGTAAGGGTAATGCTTTCACCCCATACAGCTTCAAATACCATATCTCCAGTAGGTGTTATATCTTTTATCTCCGTCTTAGTATAAATAACTCCTGTTGCAGTATCCTTCCAACCGTGAATTGCGTGACCACTCCAGTTATAAGAATTTGGAGCAGATGAAATCTTATTACCTATCTTCACCTGATCCTTATACTGAGTTCTCTTGCTGTCACCAAATATATATCCCTCAGCGGAATTAAATGTCAGATTATATGCCTCAGTCCACTGCGCAACCACTTCAATATCATGGTCAAATGTTCCTCTGACTGAATCTGTAAATATCTCGCCAGTTTCCTCCAGCTTCCATCCTGTAAAGTAACAACCATCTTTATGTGGTCGAGGCATACCATAACCCATCTGAACGCCCTTCTTAAAGGTTACTACCTTTTTATCAGATGTGTCGCTGTCATAAATATATCCACCGTCACAATTAAAGGTAAGCTTACACTGTTCTGCCCATACGGCAGTAAATGTCTCATTCCTCTCTGGAACATGACCAGTTACATAGGTAAACTTCTTACCGTCATCTCTCAGCCAGTAGTCAAATTCCTTTCCATCCAGACTCGTATTCATCTGAAGGCTTTCAGTCATTTCATTTCCCTTGGCTACAAGGCAGACATAATTCTTTTTGTCATTTTGAAATCTGAATGTGTCATATTCCGAATAAAATGTCATGCTGTATGCATCAGACCATACAGCATAAAACGTTGTATCACCCTTTGGAATATAATCTTCTATATCAGCTACATTTATTACCTCTGATGTGTTACCGACTCTCCATCCCTTTACAGCTCTTCCATTAGCATAACATTTATCTGGGCGATCATAACGTATACACTCTCCCTTTGTAACTGTATAAGTTAACTCTGTTGTGTTTGCTTTACCTTTTAGATAACCCTCAGCAGAGATGAAGGTCAAGGTATATGTACCAGTTGCAGCATTTGATACCCCTGCATTCTCTGGAACACTAAGAACCACACCAATAACAAGTAGTAATGACAATGCTGATATTAGTATTCTTTTTCTTTTAAAAACTAAATTAATAATACTACTCATAACCCCTCCTTTTATCTTCCTATAGTGACATAAGTAACGCCCTGCAAGGTGCTCCATCAGCACCACCAAGATTAATTGGTGCAGCGTTTAGGAAATATACTCCGTCTTCCACTTCAGAAAGTCTAATTCCTTCAAGAAGAACTATCTCCGCTCCCAGCATGATCAGATGGACTGCCATAGGTGCATCCTCTGGTCCAACCGTCTGAGATTCATTTCCAAAAAGGAGAATCCCTTCTTCCGCAAATACCTTCGCAGCATCTTCTGTAACAACAGCATCGCCCTTCACAAGTATTCTGTAAGAAGCCTTATCATCTCCTGCTCTTAAGGATTCATCAGTTGCCTTTGCTTTTCCAATAATGTCTCTTGCATCATTGGCTGTAAGTGCCCCCTCATGTGAAGCAACGTAGGCATATCCCACAAAACGTTTTAAGTCCACTTCATCTATGGTCTTTCCGTCATCAATAAAATGGTATGGCGCATCAACATGTGTACCGTTATGTGCACACATCTTGAATGCTGTGAGATTACACATCTCACCATCCGCTATTCTTAACTGTACTATTCTTTCCGGCTGTGGATCCCCTGGGAATACATTACAGGTAAATAGTTCCTGAGTAATATCATATATTTTCATTTTCTGTTACCCCAAAAAAAGTTTTAGTTCAACCTGAATACTGTCATTCACCAGCTTTGCAAAATCATCTCCATCACTTGGTTTCCCAACAGCTGTACCATAGTGAGTTGGTATAGCGACGCTAGGCTTCATAGTGTTTATTAGTTCTGCTCCCTCTTTAGAATTCATAGTATAGAATCCCCCGATAGGGATCATGGCAACATCACATACAACTGCTTTTGCCTCATCTATGTCATCAATATCTCCAGCAATATAAACGCGCTTTCCAGATGCATTTATTATATAGCCGCACCAGCCAGCTTTCTTAAGATGAAACGGCTTCATCTTGTTATACATAGCTACTGTCTCGAAACTGATACCATCCACCTCATAGCTCTTTCCTGGTTCAACAGTTAAAACCTTATCAGTAGAAAGTTTCTTTTGTACCTTCTTATCCATAGCCTGAGGTGCAACAAACTTAGTCTCTGATTTAATGATATTGCTTATATCATCCGGACTAAAGTGATCATAGTGATCATGAGTCAGAAATATATAATCCGCATCTGATACCTTCTCCTTTATCTGAAAAGGATCAACATAGATTACCTTTCCCTCCACTTCCAGTTTCACGCTGTTCTGCGCATTCACACTGATAAATGAAACATCCATTATTTACCCCCTGTCTTTTATATATTCTCTGCCTCCATAAAGAAAAGTCTGGCACTATAATCAGTGAACACTCTGGTCTTCTCGTTAAAACCTGTTCCACCATACGCTGGAAGAAGCTTTACTCCTGCATACATTATGGCACTTCCGAACATTTTTAAATCATCCGCATCACCATCCAGCTTATAGAACTTATCTACAATGTGCTGCATATGTGATCCAGGTTTTATATGAACCGGCGATACGACATTTACCAGATCACCAAATTCCTTAATACTCACCTTTATCTCACGGTTATAGAAATGATAATACATATCTTCGTCTAAACCGACAGCCTTATAGTACTGATATGGCATGTTAGGAACCGCCTGTCTTTGGAGCAGCATTCCAACAGCCTTCTTCTTATCATGCGAAACAACTGTCCACTCTGTTATATTATTATCATTAACATATGTTCTTCCGCGGTACATCTGACCATACTGAAAAACACTTCTAAAACTTTTATATTTTGATATCTGTTCCTTTATTGCTACTAATTCATCCTTATGCATATCCACAAGGTTAACTTCATATCCAAGACTGCCATAGGAAGCAACTGCAAATCTTGTTTCAAGTGGAGTTACTCGAAGTGTCTGATGATTATTAAGTCCTGAAACATGAGCACCCCAGCAGCTCTGAGGATAACCATAGCTATACCCCGTCTGAATCTCGGTTCTCATTATCGCATCAGTATCATCACTTCCCCAAACTTGCGGGAAGTAACTAAGTATTCCCAGATCAAAACGATTACCACCTGATGCACAGCCTTCAAAAAGAATATGTGGAAAGCTTTCAGTAAGTGTTTTCATACAGCGGTAAAGTCCCAGAACATATCTATGAGCAACTTCACCTTGTCTATTCTTACTTAGTACTGATTCACTACTAACATTCTGTTCTCTGATATATACAGAATAAACATCTGTAAGCGTTCGATTCATATCCCACTTCACATACTCAATATTCGCCGAACTAAAAAGCTTCGTCATAGCATCTATAATGTAGTCCTGAACCTCTGGTCTAGCCAGATCCAGCATCCTCTGATTTCGTCCTTCAGAGTGTGGTCTGTCTGGAATCTGAATAGCCCAGTCAGGATGCGCTCTATATAGGTCAGAATTAACATTTACCATCTCCGGCTCAACCCAGATGCCAAATGACATTCCAAGCTTATTTATCTTATCGCATAAACCTTTAACTCCCTCAGGAAGCTTCTTTTTATTCGCCGTCCAGTCTCCCAAGGATCTGCTGTCGTCATTTCTTTCTCCAAACCAGCCATCATCCATGACAAAAAGCTCGATTCCAACATCACGTCCAGCCTTCGCCAGTTTAAGCAGCTTTGATTCATTTATATCAAAGTAAGCAGCCTCCCAGCTATTAAGAAGGATAGGTCTCTCTTTCCTCGCCCACTCACCTCTGGTAACATGGTTACGGACAAAGTTATGTAAACTAATACTCATTCCATTAAAACCAGCATCAGAAAATGTCATCACTGCCTCAGGTGCTTCGAAGACCTCTCCTGAATCCAGTTCCCAGCTAAATCCTCTAGGATTGATTCCCCACAGGATCCTTGTTTTATTAAATTCATTTACTTCTGCTATCTCTGCGTGATTTCCGCTATATATGAGGTTAAATCCATATGCTACTCCGGTATCCTCAGTAGTTGTCGGAGTTGACAACATGAAGAAAGGATTTGCATTACTGGAGCTGGTTCCTGTATAGCTCGAGTTAATATGCTTTCCTGCTTTAAGAGGTATATCTTTACGTGACATTTCTCTTGCCCAGGCTCCATTAAAGGTTGACATAACATATCCTGTTTCATGCATATCAAGCTGAGCTGACATCATCTGTCTGATAGTAACTGATGTTTCACTGCAGTTTTCGATGCGGGAAGTTCTTGTGATAACATTTGATTTTTCAAATACATAATAATCAAGATACAGCCTAAGACTATTATATTGATCAAAAAGTACCACCTGAAGATGATTGTCACCCTCCAATCCATATGAAGATGGCATGGTACTTAGTTCTTCTTTACTACTATCTATACTATAAGACTCAAAAACAAAGTCGGAGGTTCTGCTTCCATCTGCATTTTCTATTACAGCAAAAGCCTCCCGATTGTCGCCCTTACCTTCAAATGAAGCCTCAAGACATATGTTATTTAGAGTGAGTGCTGGATAATCAGGACTATAGGCATTATTATTGCCTACAATGAATTCCTGGCGCTCATAAAGTCCATCCAAACTGTCTACTACGCGAATCTTCTTCCCATAGTAGAGATGCTCCAAATGCCCCGACTCCATTACTCTAAATGCATAAGAAGTCTTCTCTGTATTTAAGACAAAATATTTGCCGCCATCTACGATCATAGAATTATCCTCTGGATTTTAATTCCTCTGTAATTTCATTCATCTTCTCTTCTGTAAGAATGAACTTCTTACGGAAAACTATAATAGCTATAAAGAGACCAATTATCGGAACTATTGTCATAGTCATACGAAGTCCCAGCTTGGAACTTGTGGCTACATCCTTTGCAAAGTCATAGGCCTGCTCTACCTCATCACTTGACTCAGCCTTCAGATTATTCATTGAAAGGCAGATTGAGGCAATAAGAGCAGCAATACCCGATGCCAGTTTTACAACAAAGGTCTGCATGGAGAATATAACCGACTCATCTCTTCTATGATTCTTCAGATCTCCATAATCAACGGTATTAGCAAGGAATACAGTTGTGAGTACCTGCAGAACACCATTTGCAGCGAAGATGAAAAATCCAGGAATGAATAGAATAAATACGTTAGACATGTTGATAAATGCTATCGCAAAAAGCACTCCATATCCGATAATCGCACTTGCAAGGCAGATATAGAATATCTTTACGTTGCTAGCAAACTTACGGAGCAATGGATAGAAAATCATCATAGAAAGAATCTGGATAGCACCACCAAACATATTGAAGAAGGTGTAGCTTCCCTTCCAGCCCTCTCCTCCAAAATCATATTTGAAGAAATAGATTACAAGATTAGAGGTGATATAAATTGATGTGTTGATCAGCACTATAGCAATAACTATTGTCATAGCCTGATCATTTGAAATTAGAGCCTTGAACATCTGTCCAACAGATGGTGACTCCATATCTACTGTTGCCTGTTCCTTGATATTTATACAGGTAATCAGAATAAATACAATAAACAAAATGGATACTATAAGTGCAAACCATTTGAAGCCTGCGATCTCAACCTCTCTTGCAGTTGCACTCGAACCAGCTATGGCCTTGCCGATTGCATTTACTATCATAACTGTAAAGATAGTAACAAGGGCAGAACCAACTCCAGCACAGGAACGAGCCAGCGTTGTAAGTCCTTCACGCTCTTTACCGGACTTTGTAAATGCAGGAATCATTGACCAATAAGGAATATCCATCATTGTATAGGTCACACCCCAAAGGATGTATGAAACTGCCGCATAAGCAACCAGACCTTTTGCATCAAGGCTAGGTGGACAGGCAAACATCAAAAAGAGAATGACCGCATTCGTGAGAGTTCCGATCATAAGCCATGGACGGAACTTGCCCCACTTTGTCTTAGTCTTAGCAACAACTATTCCCATAATAGGATCATTAAATGCATCAAATACTCTCGCCGCCATTAAAATGATACCCATAGCGATGGCATTTACCCCTAAAACATCCTGGAAGTAATACAGCACATAACTAGCAGAGAGCATGTAAACCATGTCCTTTCCTACAGCACCAAGGCCATAGGAAATCTTCTCTTTAATCCTAAGCTCCATATTCTTCTCTCCTATTCTAAATTAGTCAAATGGGCTCAAAGCCCTTTTGACTCAATATTATGTTAACTAACTGTAAAGGTTACTGTGGTGGATTCTCCGTACTGTGGAGTGATGATAAGCTTTGCTTCACCAGTCTTTCCAGTTGTCTTAACGTAGGTTCCACCCATACCGCCCTGTAGTGAAAGGATGCTTGGTCCGATTATCTCGATAGGACCAACTGTTGATAGACATACAGGATCATTTGCGAATGGAAGAACATTTCCATTCTCGTCCTTATCCATGATCCTAATTGCAGCAACATCATAGGAACTATCTTCCTTCAGTTCTGTATGATCAACCTGAACTGAAAGCTTGCGACCTGTCATAGGTGCCACTGTCAGTTCCTTTACAATCTCGCCATTCTTATATGCTTCAAACTTATACACAGTTGACTCACTTCCCCAATCGCCAACATACTTATTGAAGTATGCGACTGCATCAGTGAGTGACATACGATACTTAACGCTTACGTATCCTGCCTTTGCCATCATTTTCTTTGACATGCCATAGAGACCAACACGAGCCACCTCATTAAGAAGGCACTTCAGATCCTCAGCCTGCTTAGCTGACATGGATGGTTCTCCCTCAACTATTGCATCGCCAATATAATCATCAATCTTTATAGGACCATGAAGAAGATTCTTGTAAGGTGAATCAGCCTGTGTGTACTCCTTTATAAAACGTCCATTCTTATACATTTTTACACTATCAGCATTTGTGAGAATGTATACTTCTCCACGGTTGCTGCCTGGATGCTCACCAATATCAAAACTTGAGCTAACCTGGAGAACCGGAGTCTCCTCCTGCTGAATACTGTATACATAGGAAGCAAGTTTAGGATTACGGAACATATCCATAACTCCGTGATAACAGATCCTATCTCCGCTTCCAAAATCTTTATGTGTATTGTAATCAAACATACACCAGCCAAAGGAACCTGCTATATCGATCTGATTTGCCACCTCGTCTATAACACATGCATGTCGTAGCATGTGCTCCATGCGATGCTCCTCCCAGTCAAATGCCTTCGTTGGGTACATATGTCCGTTATATTCACTTACCAGATAAGGCTTATCTGTATTAGGAGTAATATCTGACTTCTTCTCTACTCCCTTATTATCACCTGTGTGTGAGAAATCATTATATGTGTAGACATCCTCCAGCATACTGCCCTTCTTATAGCAGCGTACGCCGCCTGTCTGACGACTAGGATCAAGCTCACGACACAGTTCATTAGTTCTTGTGTAGAATTCATCATCATCTACTGACTCATTAATACGAACGCCCCAAAGAACAATAGATGGGTGATTTCGATACTGAGTTACCATCTCGCGAACATTTACTACTGCCTGATCCTTCCATGCAGCATCACCGATATGCTGCCATCCAGGAATCTCAGTGAATACAAGAAGTCCCAGCTCATCACATTTATCTATAAAATACTGACTCTGAGGATAATGAGATGTACGAACCGCATTAAGTCCCAGCTCATACTTTAAGATTTTAGCATCATTCTCCTGCATAGAACGAGGCATAGCATAACCTACATATGGATAGCTCTGATGACGATTAAGTCCTCTTATCTTGAGTCTACGTCCATTAAGGAAGAATCCACTAACCTTAAACTGAGCTCTACGGAATCCGATCTTAACTGACTTCTCATCCAAAACTACGTATTCCTTCTTTGCAGCCTTATCAGCACTGTCTGGCAGCTTAACCAGTTCAGTCTTTACCTCATATCTTACAGGATTATCAACATCCCAAAGTGCAACATCGCCAGTTCTTGCAGGAAGATCGTAAATGATATTCTCATCATTTCCAAGCTCCTGCATTAATATCTCTTTATATTCTGCATTATCAGATGCAAATTCACCAGAATTATGTAAACTACATTTACAAGGACGTATATACTGTCTGATTGCAAGACCAGCACTTGGTCCCTTAATCTTAATCTGAGAAGTTATCTGAGATGATCCGACTCTTTCTATTCCATCCGCCTCATACTTCTCAGCAAGCTTTGTTGTGATAAAAACATCCTCGATATGCTGCTTTTCCTTCACCTCAATATAAACATCACGATAAATTCCACCATATGTCATATAGTCGATCACAAAGCCAAATGGAGGCACATTCAGGCTCTCTCTCGAATCACAGCGAACAGTGATCACATTTGACTCTCCAAACTTAAGACTGGATGCTATATCCGCAGAAAATGCAGTATAACCACTATGATGCTCAGCAACCTGAACACCATTTACAAATACAGTTGCATCATGAGCCACGCCTTCAAAGGTAAGGATAACAGCCTTTTCCTCCCACTCCTTTGGAGCATCCAGGATACGTCTGTAACCGCTCACCATCTGATAATCTTTCTCATCAAAATAATGATATGGCAGTTCCTTCACTGTATGTGGCAAACGAACAGACACCATATCATTATCAGAAAAATCCATCTTAAGCATATCCTCGGAATAATCCGTGGAAAACTTCCAATCATTATTAATATAAAGTCTTTCTCCCATTAGTAAACCTAGTACCTCCTCGACTTATTTTTTAACTTAATATCAGGTACCCCCATACCAAACTTTCACAATATAAATATACCATATTTAAGCGTTCCTTGTCATCCCAACAAACCGCAGAATATGTCAAATTTCTAGCATTTAACACCTAGTAATAAACCGCTTCTCATGTTATCATGAGCAAGTGGGGAAACACCTATTGGCAAACGTATTTTTTGCCAAAGTTTAGGAGGTATTATGAGGTTAGCTCTTTTTATTGGTAACTGTACACAGTCGTATGAGAACGAAGTTATCTCAGCGCTACATAAAATATCTAGGACAAGGGGATATACGCTGGATATTTTTGCAAATACTGTAGTGCCAGACGGGGATTATCTACACATTGAAGGACTTAAGAAGGTCTTTGGTCTTTCTAATGTTGGAAACTATGACGGAATCATTTCCGCTGATGATACAATGCATAACTACGAGATCAATCTAGATCTTAGAAAACATTTACGTGGCGCCAGCTGCCCTGTTGTATGTCTAAGAAATTCTGTAGATGGTTGCTACAACGTGGTCTTTGATGATCGTCAGGAAATGTATAACATGACGAAGCATATAATATATGATCACAAATGTAAGGATATAGGGTTTGTCACAGGAACCTTTGCTCTTGACGATACAACCAATCGTCTCTCTGGCTACATGGATGCCATGCTTGAAGCCGGTCTTATCATTGATGAAGATACAGACATCTTCCATGGCAACTACTGGAATAATCAGGGTGATGAAACCGCTGAGTTCTTTATGAATAGAGAGAAAGGCCTTCCTGAAGCAATAATCTGCTCCAATGATTATATGGCCCTAGCACTTATTGATTCCCTTAAAAAGCAGGGAATACACTGTCCAGAGGATGTAATAGTCACAGGTCTTGATAACGTTCCTGAAAGCAGTGAAAACATCCCTATGCTCACAACTATAGATTTCGATGTAACAGAAATGTGTGGAGCTGCCATAGATATTATCGAACAGTATCATGTTGATCTGACTCGTCTTAAAAAGAAGAAGCATATCAGAGGCAAATGTATCTACCGCTCTAGTTGCGGCTGCATGAACCTAAATGACGTTCTGGTTCAAAACTACGAAATGATGCGTGACATCATCACTGAAGAACATAGCAACGCCGTTCAATGCGTACACATGAATATGCAGTTTGGAAGCGTGCTGGATATGAACGAATGTGTCCGCCGTGCTCTAAAGCTTTTCAGAAACACTAATAGATATAGCCACATATATGCAATACTAAAAAACCAGCTTTATGCCGAGGCTGAAGAATATAAGAAGGTATCTCTTCTAGAAACACCTTCAAAGGATCTCGAAGTATCTACTCCATATCCAATCTCAAAATCTCGTAATAAGCAATTAGAAGGAAATACAAATGTCTTCTTCCCGATAAACTGTCAGGATGAACTATATGGCTACTTTGTTTTACAGCTCAAGGATGACATTCCACAGTACTTTGACGTTGTAACCGCACAGCTTCTCATTATGGTTGGTAATACCCTTAAGAAGCTTGAGCTCCTCTCTCTTCAGGGTGAGCTTGAAGATATAAAAATGCTATACCAGCAGGATCCACTTACTGGACTATACAATAGACGAGGATTTGAGAACAGGATCCGCGAACTATACGAAACCGAACACGGTGACGAAACCACTGAACCAGAAAACTTCAGAGTTGTATTTTCAAGTATCGATGTGGACGGTCTTAAAACTATTAACGATAACTATGGACATTTCGAAGGAGACAGAGCCATTAAAGCTGTGGCCGACTGTATCAGAGAAGTACTCAAGGAAAATGAATTCGCAGCACGTATCGGTGGCGACGAATTCTGTGCCACTATCCTGCTTCAAAATGAAAGTGATGATATAAACGAGTTTAGAGAAAAACTTTATGATGCAGTTCATAAAGCCTCATCCCGATTCACAAAATATAGCTTTGGTGTCAGCGTTGGTCTAGCGGAGATTTCTTCCTACCGCAGTATCCTGGAAGGTATGAAAGAAGCAGATAAAGATATGTATCGTGAAAAGAAAAAGCATCATTCAAAAAGATAGTATATAAAGAAGAGCCCTGCCAGTATGCAGGGCTCTTCTCACGTGTAGTCATATGATCATTTCTTATTCTTAATCTTAGATTCTTTTCCACAATTTAAGCAGAGGAAAACTGTCATTCCCATCTTTCCAGCTATTCCATCAGCCTGCTTAACAGGTTCAAGTCTATTAGATCCACACTTTGGACATTTAATCAATGTAGCCATAAAACCCCTCCTTTGCGTCATAAATACCTTTGTCTCAAGTTCTTTGAAAATTTAATAGACTGCGTATGCTCCTTCAGATAACCTCGCTTCAAAATCTTCTTTAGGAAGAGGTCTGTCATATAAGAAGCCCTGAGCATAGTTGCAATTATTCTCCCGAAGAATAGCAAGCTGTTTCTCAGTCTCGACACCCTCTACTATACACTCAATTCCCATCTCAGTTGTCATCAGGATAACATGTCTAAACATGATCTTAGTCACATCATCCATAACGGCATCTCCAACTGGAAGGAAGCTCTTATCAACCTTGATAACATTCCAAGGAAGCACTCTGATCAGATTCAGAGATGAATAACCTACTCCAAAATCATCAACTGAAGTATATATTCCAACACTCTGAAGACCTGTTACAACTCTCTTCAGATCACCAAATCCAACATCTGCTGTAGTCTCAGTAAGCTCTATCTCAATACTGCTATGTGGAATATTATGTCTGTCTATAATCTTTAATAAATTATCAACCAGATTTACATTAAGCATATGCTTACGCGATAGATTTACAGATACTCTTACTATCTTACGTCCTTCATCCATCCACTTTCTTATATCCCTACAGACATGATCAAGCATATAGAAATCCAATTTGCAGATATCATTTGTTTCCTCAAGAGCAGGTATGAATTCCCCTGGACTTACCATCTTTCCTTTATGAAACCAACGACAGAGTGCCTCCGCTCCCACAATCTTCCCAGTTCTAATATCAACCTTTGGCTGATAATATACCTTGAACTCCTCATTGCGAAGAGCTTCTGGGAACCTCTGCTGTACTTTCATAGAACCTTCTTTGTTTTTCACAAGCTTTCCATCAAAGAATACTATGCTTTCCTTACCACCGTTCTGTGCAGCACTGAAGGCGATGTTGATTTTTTCCATAATCTCACCAATATGTTTAGCATCATAATCTTCTGGGATTCGAAATACACCAACACTTGCAGAAATATTAAGGTTTTTACCTTCACGTGTATCATATATAACATTAGCTTCAGTAAGATACGTTAGTACCTGTCCTAACTGTTCTTTACCACAGATACCAATGAAGTTATCACCACCAAGACGACTAACTGTTCCTCTATCACCAATTATAGATTCCAGCTGTTCAAAGTGACGTCTCATTACTACATCACCAAGTTCTCTTCCAACCTCACTGTTAACAAGAGAAAAATGTTTTAGATTGTATTTAAATGCAGCCTTATCACTCAGTTCTCTTGCATTCTCTACCATATAGCGTTGCATATATCTTTGATTTCTAAATCCTTCGGTATCTGAATATGTAAGGTCTTCTACCATATCCCTAAGTCGATTTCTACTAATGTAGTTGACAACCGTCCTCATCACAAGATTTACACGCTCTTTTTCAGTATCATTAAGAGGTATCTCATCCTTAGACATATATACCTTCATCTCAACTATATTACCAACTTTAGTTTCAACTCTATATGAAAGAATCTCATCTCCCTCAATACCAGTATCATAACAACTTAATGTTTCTCCAGCCCCCTTCTTTTCTTCCAATGCAGAACGATATACTCTGGTAACTGCTTTCGAAAGTCGATACATCGAAGATATTTCTATAAGATTCTTCTCTATACGACTTATATCAGGCATATATATTTCTGCCATAGATGAAATAAGATCTTCAAACAAGCGGAAGTACTTTATATCCTTCTCATATTCTCCAAGTCTTTGTATAACATCCTTATCATCTGTTTCCTGATCAAGCTGTCTTTTTGAAAGCATAACCTGTTCAGCTCTGTTATAAACATCCTGAACTTTAATATCCAACATTGGACTGTAATCTGCCATACCATATGAAATAGTTGGAAGTCCCATCTCCTGTTTTTCAGCCTGAATATCTTCAAGTTTTTGTGCAAGCACATCTCTTGCTTTATAATCTTCGCCCTCTATAATAACAGCAAATACATCCGCTCCAATTCTAAAGACCTTACTGTTGCTAAATATATCGGTAAGTATCTTACTTACCTCTTGTATTATAGAATCCCCAATCTTTATTCCCTGAGTCTCATTTATTTCTTTCAGTCCATTTATATCAGCAATAAGGATGGCGAATCCCTTCTTATCATCTTCAGATATACTATCATCAAGAATCATCTCAGCCTGAGCATACGCACGCTTATTCTTTAGTCCAGTAAGAGGATCATGATTTGCCATATCCATCTCAGCGCCCATTGCATCTTCAAAAAGAAGTTCTCTTCTCCTTGTCGAATCAATATTAGCAACCGCGATTATAATATGTTCTTTATCCTTCTTTGGCCTAACAGCAAAAAGCGTAACATACTGAGGACGTCCATCCAGAATAAGACGATAATTGATGATAAACTTACCGGACGCTTTAAGACTCTCCATAAGAAAATCCTTATCCATTGCGATCGACATCATTTTATAATCTTCGCTATAGATATCTGTCTTCATATTCTTCTGGGTTTCCTCAAAGAAGTTTTCACCCTTTTTATCTATCTTTAGTCTGGAATATCTATCGCTAGAACTATATTCCATATATTCATCTGTCTTTATATTAACAAGATAGATAACTTCATATCTTTCAGTCAGTTCCATAGATATCTCACTTAAGGTCTGACTTTCAGATTTAATATTTTGTTCTCTTTTTATCTGAGCATCAATATTAGTTATACCCATAACAAGATGCTTCTCATCATTCTTAGGTCTTACTACGAGCATCGATAAATACCGGGACTGTCCATCTATCACTTGTCGATAAGTAATAGCTAATGCACCTTCCTGGGCCATAATGTCCAGAAGATGGTTCTTTTCCATAACAGTAAGTATTCTATCTTTATCGTCATCATGGACAGCCTTTTCTATAGCCTCCACAGTATCATTAAAGAAATCCTGTCCCCTCTTAGTTGTTACAAGCTTTCCATACATATCTCCAGCGTTATATTGAGTATACTCATTGGAATCAATATCGATATAATATATAACCTCATATCTACTAGCCAGAGATCCTGCAATATGACCATAAACAAGAGAATCAGCCTCTTTCACCTTTTGCTCATTTATATTACGGACACCGATAACAATATGATCATCTTCCTTTTCCTGTTTAAAAAATAGTATATTCAGATACTGCATCTTTCCATCAATAAACTGCCTGTATACGATAGAATAAGTATCCTTTTCTTCCAGTCTGGCAAGCAGAAAATCCCTGTCCAAATTTTGAACAAGCATCTCTCGATCTTCCTCAAAAATATGAACCTGAATATCATGCTTAACCTTTTCAAAGAAGTTTTCACCACCAGAATCAATACCTAGTTCAGAATAACTCTGACTAGAGTAATACTCTATATAATGACCTGTATTAATATCAATATAATATATAGCCTCATACATTCCTGCCAGAGACTTAGCAATTTCAGAATAAGTTTTTAGATCATCTTTATCCTTTTGATATATCTTCATCTGTTCATCAATATTCTGAACGCCAATAATTATATCGTTAGAGTCTTCTCTGATAGTCTTAAGAAAGTAATGAACTGGTACTCCATCAATATTCAGCCTATATTTCAGTCCAAAAGAGATACCCTTCTCAAGCTTCTCTACGACACGTTCTTTTTTTAATTCTTTTAGGAATGTTTCTTGATCTTCAGGCCAAACTAATTCACGGCAATTCTTCTTCAAGTCCACAAAGAAATTATCTCCCCTGGACCTGACTACAAGTGCCTTCTCACCGCCCTCAGCAGTATACTCAACATAACTGTCATCTGACGAATCTATAACATAGATCGAAGAATAGTCATTAGCAAGTGCCAATGCAAGCTTAGAAAAAGAAGTCGAATGCTTCTTCTGATTATTACCCGTCATACAAAATACCCCATTAATAGTTAAAAAGTAACCCCATAACTACCTAAGTTTATTATAGCCCATATCTATACTTAATTCCATCAAAAAAAGTGACATTTGCGTAAAAATGCAAATGTCACTTAAGGCAATTTCATAATTATAAATACTATTGATTCTTCTCAGAATAATGATGAGCCTGCTCAAGCATCATAGACTTAACCTTCATGAGACGTACCTGTGTACTTCTTTCATTCTCATCAAGCTTCATAGTAATATACTTGATACTCTCCTGCGTTTCTGGAATAATAACATGTTCCAAAGCATTAACACGACGTCTGGTCTTCTCAATCTCAGCAGCCATAAGCTGACAGGATTTCTCAACCTCAGCAAGCTTAAGCATATCTGGAAAGACAGCAGCTAATGAATCAACAGCCCCATCCAGATCACCAGAAGTAAATGCAAAACCATAAGAGTATATGTCATTCTCATCTGGTGTACGAGTATTAAAATCGAACACCGGAATATCAACGCTCATTACATTCTTCTTATCCTGTACAAGAGATACCTCCTGCTTTGGCGCCATCATAGCTGTACGAAGAGTCTGTTCAGACATTCCAGCCTTTGCAAGAACGAAATTCTTGTTTGCTGCATCAATGCCCTTCTCAACCTTTTCACGTAGCTCCATATTAACCTTAACAAGTTCCAGGAACTCGCGCATAAGCTCGTCACGCTTATCCTTCAGAAGTCTATGTCCCTTTACAGCAGTATTCAGTTTCTTCTTTAACCGAGTTAATTCCATTCGTGTAGGAATTACTGTTTGTGTTGCCATAATTATTCTCTTTCTATATGTTTACACCGCGGTGAGTTTGCACTAGAAGATTTCTCAGTACTTCCATTCAGGGCACGGCTCGCGCCTCTCTTTCGGGCACCCCTAGGCTCACTAAGCTCTCAGCCACCTAGTCGGTGTCTGAATCGCTAAGTGAACAGGCCCGAAATGTCCCCTCATGAAAGTCTGTGAAATCTTCTGTAACAACTCACTCGCGAATACACTTTATTTTAATAGTACATATCAAGGAACTTATCGTTGATACGCTTCAGTTCTGAACGAGGAAGAATACGGAGTAACTCCCAACCGATATCAAGCGTTTCCTGAATATCACGGTCAGCCTGATAGCCCTGTGATACATACTTCTTTTCGAACTCTTCTGCAAACTTAGCATAGAGAAGATCGATATCTGTAAGGGCTGCCTCACCAAGGATTACCATGAGTTCCTTAGCCTCCTTACCACGAGCATAAGCTGAGAACAGCTGGTTCATAGTTGCAGCATGGTCAGCTCTTGTCTTCCCATCACCGATACCCTTATCCTTAAGACGTGATAGTGAAGGAAGAACATCGATAGGTGGTGTAATACCCTTACGATAAAGTTCACGGGAAAGAATGATCTGTCCCTCTGTGATATATCCTGTAAGGTCAGGGATTGGATGAGTCTTATCATCCTCAGGCATAGTAAGGATTGGGATCATAGTAATAGATCCATTCTTACCACGCTGACGTCCTGCTCTTTCATACATTGTTGCAAGGTCAGTGTACATGTATCCAGGATATCCACGACGTCCTGGAACCTCCTTACGAGCTGCAGATATCTCACGAAGCGCATCTGCGTAGTTTGTGATATCTGTCATGATTACAAGTACGTGCATTCCCTTCTCGAAAGCAAGGAATTCAGCTGCTGTGAGGGCCATACGAGGTGTAGAAATACGCTCAACAGCAGGGTCATTTGCAAGATTTATAAAGAGGACTGTTCTGTCGATAGCACCACTCTCACGGAATGATTCCTCGAAGAAATGTGCCTCTTCAAATGTAATACCCATAGCGGCAAATACAACGGCGAAATCTTCATCCTTACCCTTTACCTTTGCCTGACGGGCAATCTGTGCAGCAAGCTGTGCATGTGGAAGACCTGAAGCTGAGAATATAGGAAGCTTCTGTCCTCTAACCAGTGTATTAAGTCCATCGATAGCAGAAACACCTGTCTCAATGAACTCTGATGGATATGCTCTAGCAGCTGGATTCATAGGAAGTCCGTTGATATCCATACGAGCGTCCGGAAGAATTTCTGGACCACCATCTATTGTACGTCCAAGTCCGTCAAAGACACGGCCAAGCATATCGCCTGATACACCGAGTTCAAGTGAACGTCCAAGGAACTTAACTTTACTACTCTCAAGGTTGATACCTGTAGCGTTATCGAAAAGCTGAACTAATGCATTGCTGCCATCTATCTCGAGAACCTTACAACGACGCTTCTCGCCATTTGCAAGCTCGATTTCACCCAGCTCGTCATACTTTACATTTTCAACATCCTTTACCAGCATAAGTGGGCCGGCAACTTCTTGTATAGTACGATACTCTTTAGGCATTAGTCTTCCTCCTTTCCAATAAGGCCTGACATCTCACGAATGAGAGAATCATGTACCTGATTAAACTTTTCTTCTATCTTATCTTCTTCTGTATACTTATAACGTCCGATTGCTTCTCGAACAGAAAGATCACATAGTGCATTTATATTTGCGCCATCCTTAAGAGCCTTAACACCCTCTTCATAGAATGCCCAAACAAGCTTCTGCATATAGAACTGCTTCTGCATTGATGTATATGTATCGATCTCGTCAAATGAATTCTGATGGAGGAAGTCCTCACGAATTGAACGAGCAGCTTCCATCTTAAGTCTATCCTGAGGAGAAAGTGCATCCATACCTACCATCTTAACGATTTCGTTCAGAGATGCTTCTTCCTGAAGAAGACCCATAAGATTCTGTCTAAGTACCATCCAGTCTTCATCAACGTTTTCATCGAACCAGCCCTTTATCTCATCAAGATACAGACTGTAGCTGTTCAGCCAGTTAATAGCTGGGAAATGTCTCTGGTAAGCAAGACTTGCATCAAGTGACCAGAACACCTTAACGATACGAAGTGTTGCCTGTGATACAGGCTCTGAAATATCACCACCAGGAGGAGATACAGCACCGATAGCTGAAAGAGCACCCTGTCTCTCATCACTACCAAGACATACAACGTGTCCAGCTCTCTCATAGAACTGTGCAAGACGTGATGCAAGGTATGCAGGATAACCTTCCTCACCAGGCATCTCTTCAAGACGTCCTGACATCTCTCGAAGAGCCTCTGCCCAACGAGATGTTGAGTCTGCCATAAGTGCTACTGAGTAACCCATATCTCGGAAATACTCAGCAAGTGTAATACCTGTATAGATAGATGCCTCACGGGCAGCAACAGGCATATCTGATGTGTTAGCTATAAGAATTGTTCTCTTCATAAGTGACTCGCCTGTACGAGGATCCTTAAGTTCAGGGAACTCGTTCAGAACGTCAGTCATCTCATTTCCACGCTCTCCACATCCAATATATACAACGATCTCAGCGTCTGCCCACTTAGCAAGCTGATGCTGGATAACTGTCTTACCAGAACCGAAAGGACCAGGAACTGCAGCAACACCGCCCTTAGCAATAGGGAAAAATGTATCTACTACTCTCTGTCCTGTTATAAGTGGCTGACGTGGTGGAAGCTTCTTCTGATAAGGACGGCCCTTACGAACTGGCCACTTCTGCATCATCATTACTTCTTTATCACCATCAGCTGTTTCAACAACTGCAACAGTCTCTGTTACTGTAAATGAACCACTCTTAATTGACTTGATTGTTCCTTCAATTCCATAAGGGATCATGATACGCTGTTCAACAACTTCAGTTTCCTGAACAGTACCAATGATATCACCAGCAACAACCTTGTCTCCTTCTTTAGCTGTAGCTACGAAATCCCATTTCTTTTCTCTATCAAGAGAAGGAACTTCAACGCCTCGCTCAAGCAGGTTACCACCAGTAACCTCCATAATCTTTGTAAGAGGTCTCTGAATACCATCATAGATAGAACCCATAAGACCAGGACCAAGTTCTACTGAAAGAGGAACTTCTGTAGACTCAACAGGCTCGCCTGGGCCAAGTCCAGCAGTCTCTTCGTATACCTGGATAGATGCCTCGTCACCGTGCATCTCTATAATCTCACCTATAAGTCTCTCGTTACTAACACGCACAACGTCGAACATATCCGCATCACGCATGCCCGTTGCTATAACAAGAGGTCCGGCAACCTTCTTAATCTTACCAACTACTCCCATGGAGTGTTTCTCCTTTCTACTCTCCGAAGAGGATATCACTACCAACAGCCTGCTCTACTGAACGGCGAACAGCCCTGATTCCATCTCCAGTATTTCCCTTTACACCTGGAATCTGAATAATCGCAGGTGTCATTACTTCTTTATATTTCTCTATCTGCTTCTCAACGAGTGCAGCTAATTCCTCTGTTATATAAATTATGCCATATCCGCTGGAGGCAAGATTCTTCAGAGTTCTTACTGCATCCTCCTGTCCTTCAACAGGAAATGTACTAAGTCCCAGGGAAGCAAATCCATAGATACTATCATAGTCGCCCATTACAGCGATCTTATTATCCTCATCCATACATCTTCCTTACCCTTTCCGAGATAACATCATCACTGAATCCGTTGGCCTTTGCGGTCATAATGATTCTTGCTGTTCTTATCTCATTTTGCTTAGCCAGGAAGAAAGCAACTATTGGTCCACTGGACTGAATATTTGTTTTCTGATTCATAAGGGTGCTCATTACATGATCATCGCACCACTTTTCAAATGCAGAAAATGAATCTTTCAGTGCATCAACAGCCTGGCCAAATCCTGCTCTACTCAGAAACTCGTATACTGCCTCTCGACTTGTTGCTGCTGCGGCGGCAAGCTTCTTTACATCAAACTTTCTGTTAGGTGCAAGAGCCTCCTCTATCATCTTAAGAGGTCTCTTTGTATCTGCCGCTCTAACTGCAATCTTTATATCAGAAATAACAACCTTAGTCTCTGCGTAATCTGAAAGGAACTTGTCCTTAGTTGAAACCGCTTCCTTCTCAATCGCATCAAGACACGCTCTATCTATCATTATATCTAGACGCTGTCCATCTCTAGTAGTTAACATAAGATCTAAGGCCTTCTCAGCTACTTTAGCCATATCCTCAGGAAGTTTTTCGAAATCCTTCTCTCTTATGATCTGCATAAGTACATTCTTGCCATACTTGTCATGATCATAAAAAGCCTGGCTATCATCAAGTCCTGTACAGACCTCTTTAATTGCAGCCTTAAGGTTATGATAGATTTCCTGAATGAAAAGAGTTTCGATAACCTTCTCATCAACTCCCAGAGTTTTAAGAAGCTTCATCTGTTTTTCTTCTTCTTCAGAAAGAACTGTTTCCATATCAGCATCTACTGAACCATCACCCCAGCCCTTTTCTGTAAGATAAGATAAAACCTCTTTCTCACTTTTCATTCCAACCATAGTCTGGACATCGGCATCATTTAGAAGTGTTTTCTCTTTAGCACGGATACAGGCAACTGCGTATATGTAATCCGCATCTCTCATATCTTCGTCTCCTATTTATGCCCAAAGCATTTTATTTACTATATCTACAAGTTCTTCTTCATTCTCCTCAAAAAGAGCATCAAATGAAGAATTGATTTCTATATTTCCATACTTAAGGATAAATCCACCATCAATATTTACAGTATCCTTTGAGACTTCGAGCATGCCGCCATTCTTTGTTGCAACGGCCTGTGCTGACTTCTCAAAATCCTCTGGCATTCTGGAAAGATCCTTCTCATTTAAAAGAAGAACTCCTTTATCAGCCTGAGACTGCTTATCTAATAACTTTAATAATGTATCAAAATAATCCTTTGTATCTAAAAGGAGAAGCTTATTCTTTGCCTTACAAAGAACATCGTCAATAATCTCCTGCTTAGCATTCAGCATAATAAGCTTCTGAGCCTGCTCACACTGAGACTGCGTCTTCTTCTCTTCCGACACAAGCTTCTTGCTGATCTTTTCATCAGCTTCGGCTTTTATAGACTTACACTCTTCTTCAGTCTTAGCTTTCAGAGACTTGGCAGCTTCTTCGGCAGCAGATATAATCCCAGCAGCTTCCTTTTCAGCTTCAAGGTTTATTTCTTTAGTAATGCTTTCAATACCAGCCATACTAAACTCCTCTCTTATCTATTCACTTAAGAAATGATTACTTAAGAATGTTTGTTACGGCTAAGATTGATATAAGAAGTGCAAGGATTGCGTATGTCTCAACCATTGCTGGGAAAAGCATTGCCTTACCGAACTGATCTGGCTTCTTAGCTACAACGCCGATTGAAGCAACTGATGTCTTACCCTGGAATACAGCAGATACAAGACCAACAAGTGCGATTGGAAGGCAAGCTACGAAGAAAGCCCATCCCTGCTTTGTTGTAAGCTCTACTAAGTTTCCACCAAGAAGACCGATCTGTGAAAGTGAAATGAATGTTACAAGAAGTCCATAGATACCCTGTGTACCTGGAAGAAGCTGAAGGATAAGAACCTTAGCGAACTGTGCTGGATCCTCACTTACAACTCCTGCTGCAGCCTGACCACCTGCTGCTACTCCGAGTGCTGAACCTACACCTGCAAGTATTGTAGCAAGTGCTGCTCCTATTAATGCTATAACAACTCCTGTTGACATGAATTTAATCCTCCTTAATTTCAACATATCTATTAATTGCTTTAAATGGTGTAAATGGTTTTCCTCCACCATCATAAAACTTTCCAAAGAACTCAACGTACTGTAGACGGTTTGTATGAACATACGCACCAAGAAGATTTATCAGTATATTGAGAGTGTGTCCAAGGATGAACACAACTACGAATATGATAGCTCCTACTACACTCTTTCCGTTCATGCTTGCCATCATATTGATAACATTTGCGATAACTCCGGTTGCAAGTCCGAGAGCCAGAAGTCTTGAATATGAAAGTACATCTGACAGCCAGCCTGTTACTCCGTAGATATCATATGCTCCAAGAGCAATTCTGAGACCCCAGTTCTTATTTGCTCTACCAGACATCAGCAGAATTATCACAACACCACCGATTGCCAGTACCTTTGACAAGGTAACAAGACCAGGGCTAAATGTAATCTGCTTTCCTGCTATTGATGCGAAGATATTTGATGGTATCAGCATCATTACAAGTCCGGTAATGAACATGTACCAGGATATAATATCCGAGATAAATCCCACTATATCTTTGTTCTTCAGATACTCATAACCCTTCATTGCAAGACCTGCATAAAGGTGAATAAGTCCAAAGAGCATGCAATATATGAGAAGTCTCATAGGATTCTCAAGAGGTGCAAACCATATAGGCTTCAACACCTGTGTTGTTTCCGGAACATCAAAGAAAGTATGTGCTATTACATCGATAGCATCTCCGAAGAAGCCTCCGTACATAAATCCCCAGAATGCAGTTGAAAGACCGCACCAGAAGAAGAGACGGATCATCTTTTGAAGACCACTTTCTATTCTCTTATATTTTAGAAGAACGATACCGCAGACTATAGACATTACCAGTCCATATCCTGCATCCGACAACATCATTCCGAAGAAGAACACATAGAACAGTGACATCACTGTTGTAGGATCTACTCTTCCATGAGTTGGTAGTCCGTAGGACTCAAGAACACCTTCAGAAGCCTCTGAGAAATGGTTATTCTTCAGCTTGATAGGAGCATGTTCATCATCCTGCTCTATCTCAACTACAGCACTGAATTTTTCCTCCAGAGCTTTAGCGATGGCCTCCGCCTGAGTAGCCTCAACCCATCCCTGAATAAAGAATACCTTGTCTGACTGAGGTAAAGTTCCAAGGATTCTGTACTTCTCACTTCTTGTTCTAAAGTAATCTGAACAGATCTTAAATCTTGGAATGAACTCCACAAATTCGGCTATCTTTTTCTCAGCCTCTTCTATCTTCTTTTCTTCTTCAACGATATCATTTTGCCTTTTTTCTATAGCTTTGACCGGTATTCTATGAGATAAAAATGGCAGCTTACTGTAGCCATTTGCTCTCATGTTTTCCTCAACCTTTTCTGCTACTCTGTTAGCTGCAACAACGCAGACATTCGTAATCTGATTCTCGTTATAGAGAATCTCGAACGTAACAGGTACTGGTTCCTCAAGTCCTTCAGAAACTATCTCATGTAGTCTCTCCTTACTAATGGACTCTGGGAATGTTCCAATAAAGATCTTGGTTGCCTTGGTCTTTTCGCTATTTAAAGGGATATCCAGTTTACTCCATGGCGACAGCGTGGCGATCTTATTCTGCTTTCTGGTAATGGTTGACTTGCTCTCCATGATCTGCTTTTCAAGCTCGAGAACATCCTTTACCTTCGAATAAATCTTCCTGCGATTCTTCTCAACATCTCGGAATTCACTGATCGTAATCTGCTTACTCTCAAGATTAAGTAGTGGCTTCTTGCTAGTATCATACTTTGCAAGAAGATCGATCACATAATCTATCTCATCAGCGATCTTCTGGAATCTGATCCTTTCACTGGACGTATCCATCTTGTCAAATGGAATCTCATAATCCAGTTCTTTCGAATCCAGGGCATCTATCTCCATGGCACCTATCTCTTGCAAAAACTCAAGTATCTGCTTACGATGACTTTTCGTAGCATACACAGAGAGCTTTCGCATATCAACAATTGCCAAAGTTACATCCGCCTTTCTATATTATCTTACTTATTACAGCATCTATAGCCTGAGCTTCCTTAGCCTGCATGCTTGATTTAAGCTCTTCAGCCTTTCTTTCAGCATCAACCTTTGCCTGCTGGATAGCTGCCTCTCTGTCAGACTCCATCTTCTGAAGTTTGCTCTGACTTTCAGCCTTAGAATCATCTTCAGCCTGACGCTTCATCCCCTCAGCTTCTTCTAAAGAAGCCTTACGGATTTTTTCAGCCTCATCCTTAGCTGACTGAATCTTCTCAGCGGCACTCTTCTCAGCTATTTCAACTGCTTTCATAGCCTCACTTATCACGGCCTATTTTCTCCTTTACAGGTTCTTTGTCAGGCCTTTAGTCTTGGGACAATTTGTGAGTAGTCCGCCCAAAAACCCAACGAAGTCTATTATACTAATTTTAGCGCTTTAAAGCAACAAGACATTTACGGGATTTTGTAAGAAAATATGACAAAAAAATGCTATTGTAATGAGGCTTAAATCTAAGGATTTGAAAAATCATATTTTTTGAGTTATCATATAAATAATTCAACTAAAGTTCGTTATCACATTTTGATTTAGAAATGTTTTTCGGAGGGTACTATTCTATATGGGAGACATTAAACCTTGGGAAAATGTTCCAGAAAAATGGAAGCAGCCATCGACTGAGTTCGATGGACGTGTAGTTCATAACAAAAAAGAGCTGGTTAATTACAGCTCTTCTTCACATATTCGTATCTGGTACAACAATCAGGCAGAAGGCTATGAGATGCATTCTCACGATGCTATGGAAGCCTTTATCTGTATCCAGAACAACTATGAAATACACGCAAACAATCATGAATATAACCTGAAAGAAGGCGATATTCTATTCATACCGCCAAATATGCTTCACGAGTATATAAACGATAAAGTGGGTGTTCGATTCATATATCTTATAGAGATGAACAATTTCTTCAACTCACGAGATTATAAGAGTATCGAGCCTCTGTTCTTCAATGCATTCCTATGTAACGAAGAAACCTGCCCTGATATATACAGCGAAGTATATAAGCTTTTCATGGATATGAACTCTGTATACTTTACAAATGCTAACTTCTGGGAGACAACTGTTTACAGCAAGATGTATCAGATCTTCGTAGCAATTGCAAAACACTCAGAAAACATGGTAAAAACAGAAACCAACAGTACTTCTCAGTCAATCAATCGTATCAACTCACTTCTACGATACGTTGATATCAACTATTCAGAAGAAATTTCTACTGAACAGGCTGCAGAATATACAGGATTCTCAAAGTTCCATTTTATGCGACTGTTTAAGTTACAGACTGGATACACATTCCACGATTATCTAACTTTGAAGAGAATACATATTGCTGAGGAACTACTGGTTACCGAAAAGCCGATAACCGATATTGCATTTCAAACTGGGTTCAATACTCTTCCGTCCTTCTGTAGGGCATTCAAGAAATACACAAACTACTCGCCTAGCGAATACAAAAAGCTCAGGCTTAACTCAAATGATGTAAATCATACAAACGTCTAGCTATTTCAAAAAATTCTAAATATTTCAATAAAAAACAGCCACTGGATTAAATCCAGTGGCTATTTCAATACTTTTAACCCCACATGTATAATTAACCTTTAACTCCACCAAGGGCAACGCCCGCAATGATGTACTTAGAAAGTATAAGGTACATTACTATAAGTGGCAGAACTGTAAGGGTAAGTCCCATGTATACAGAACCGAACTCGGTCTTGTAAATATCACCTCTAAGAAGTGATACCATGATAGGCATTGTGTACTTCTCTTTATTTGTGAGAAGAACGAGTGGCATGAACAGATTATTCCAGCTACTAACGAAGCAGAATATTGCCTGTGTAGCAATAGCTGGTTTCATGATAGGGAGAACTATCTGATTAAATATTCTGAACTCGCCTGCACCATCAATTCTTGCTGCTTGTACAATCTCCATCGATAACGTTGGGTACAGATACTGTCTCATAAAGAACACAGTTGATGGAGCTGCGATAGCTGGTAATATAAGCATTGATAACTTGTTTGTCATACCAACCTTATAAACCATCTGATAGAAACCTATCGTTGTTACCTGTGCAGGTATCATCATAACTCCGACAATAAAGCTGAAGAACGCCTTCTTAAGCTTCCAATCATATGCAACCATTGCATATGCTGTCAGTGATGAGAAGTATACTGTTAGGAGGGTTGCACCACACGAAATGATAAGTGAGTTGCCAAGTCCAACAAGTGGATTGAAGGACTTTCCTGTCAGTATCTTAAAGTTATTTATCATGTAGGAAGATGGTATCAGAGACAGCGCATGCTGCTGAATCTGAGTTGTTGACCTAGTTGAGTTTACAATCATTACCCAGAAAGGTAAAACGCTCAAAATACTAAGGAAGATACAAACTACATGAATAATGGTCTTCATACCATTATGCGCTTTTGGTCTGTTCTGCTTTGGTATACTATCGTATGAGAGTGTCTCAGGTGTTGCTGTTGCCATTATGCAGCACCCCCTTTCTTAGCGTAGCTTTTTCTTTTTTTACCGCTTGTTGTTCCATATCCATCATCACGTTCTCTCATAAGGAAGAACAGGATTGAAGACAGGATCATAATTATAATAAACATGATCATAGAAGCAGCTGCTGCTCTATTGTACATGTAGCTTCCGCTAAATGCCTGATTGTAAATGAATACACTGGCTGTTGTTGTAGCGTTGTCCGGTCCACCAAGCATGAAGAGCTTTGGAATATCGAACATATTCAGACCTCCGATAAGAGAGGTAACCAGTGTGAATAACATAATAGTTCTTATGTTAGGAAGTGTAATATGGAAGAATACCTGAGTCTTACTTGCGCCATCAACTTCGGCTGCATCGAAAATTTCAGGATCGATTCCAAGTACACCAGAAATAAGTATAAGCATGGTATAACCATACCACATCCAAAACTGGATGAATGCAACAATTCCTCTACAGAATGACTTACTGATAGGGAAATTGATTGGTTTACTGATTAATCCAAGACTTGTCAGGATATCCTGAGCAGGGCTTGTAGGATAATCAAAAAGTGATTTAAACAGAATGGCTATTGTAGCCGCTGTAATAATGTTAGGCATATAAATAAGTACTTTATATAAGCCCTGTCCTTTTATATTCCATCTTCTGTCCGTAAACCATGCTGTGAGAAGTAATGCTAATAAAATCTGTGGAGCAAAGTTAACGCCCCAGATCATGAACGTATTCTTCAAAGCATTCCTAAAAGACGGACTTGTTAGAATAGTCTGGAAATTAGCAAAAGGATTGTCAAGAATGTGCACTTCAGGGGTAATAACACCCTGCATGTTGGTAAATCCAATCACAACCGTATATATTATTGGATAAAGTTGGAAAATAAGGTAGGCTACGACAAAAGGAATACTGAAAATATAACCATATTTCGAGTATCTAACCTCGCTATGTTTCTTCTTCTTCATCTCAACCTCCAACACCTTATTAGTATTATTATGGGATGATGGAGCTTACTCCATCATCCCATAGTTTTAATTGTTAGTATAAAATCTGAGCGTATTACTCAACTGTTACTGCAAGGTTATCAGCAACCTGCTGCTTGAAGTCAGCGATAGCAGTATCTCTATCCTTCTCGCCTGCTGAGTACTGACGTACCTGATCTCTCCAGTAAGTATTGATTGTCTCATCGTACTGTGTAAGGTTCTTACCATTTGCATAGCTGTTAGCCTCACCAAATACGTCGAACATATTCTGGCCACCAAGGAACTCAAGTGTACCATCGGACATATCCATAACTGTAGCTGAAGCTACGCAGTCCTTTGTACCGCCTTCACCATTAAATGTACCGTTAGCCCACATATACTGAAGACCATCTTCTGTACAGTTAAGTGTGATCCAGTCGATAATCTGTCCAACAGCTTCCTTCTTCTCTGAATCCTTATTAGCAAGTACCCAAGTACCACCCCAGAAGAATCCGATAGGAGGTGCACAAACTGCCCAGTCACCGTATGTACCTTCACCAACAGCCTCGCCACCACAGTTAGGAGCAAGTGTATAGTTGATGAGCCAAGCTGGTCCGAAGAAACCAAAGATTTCCTTCTCGCCTTCGCCCTTCATATCAGCGAACCAAGCATCTGACCAGTCCTGAGTATCATTATGATATCCGTTATCCTTCAGCTTCTTTGACTCGTCAAGGAAAGCTTCTCTCTTAGGATCGATGTTAAGCTTGCCATCTACAACCCAACCTGAATCTGAGCTGTTCTCAATAGCGTGCCACATATCACCATCACCAGAAACGATACCGTAACCCTTACCCTTAAGAGTCTCAGCTGCCTCATAGAACTTATCCCAGTTACCTGAACCAGAACCAATGATTTCAGCGATTTCTGCAGGATCATCTGTACCGAAAGCATCCTTAGCGATTGAACGTCTGTAGATGAAAGCACCACCAGTAGCCTGATATCCAAGACCAACTACCTTACCTGATTCAGGGTTAGTTCCGATATCAACTGTGTACTGTGCGATCTTAGCTTCGTCGATCTCAGCCTGAGTATCAATACCAAGATCATCGTAAGGACATGCATATGATGACATATCGCCCTGTGTATACTTCAGAACGAAAGCTGCCTCTGCTGCGTAGATATCAGGAGCATCCTCACCACCTGCTGCAAGAGCCTGGTCAAGAGCTGGCTGATAAGCACCATCAGTTGTAGCAATGATTGTTTCCTTGATCTCATACTTGAATTCAGGATGTGTCTCCTTGAACTTCTTGATCATGTTAGGAACCTCATCTGTGAATGCCCAAACATTGATAGTCTCGCCCTCACCTGTTGACTCGCTAGATGAAGTATCATCTGATGAAGCATCATCTGATGAAGCGTCATCGTCAGAAGCTGCTGTAGTAGCCTCTGTAGCTGAATCGTCAGAACTTGTGTCTGTGCTTGTGTCACTAGAGCTTCCGCATCCAGTAACCATTGATGCTACCATAGCTGCACTAAGAGCAACAGCAGCAACACGTCTCATTTTTCTCATTTTTAAATCCTCCTCTTAATACTTTAAAAACCGTCTGCATGAGTGCACATACATCGACAACAATTAGTCCTTTCGTATGCTATTAGTACCAAATAGTTGACATTATTTAGTAGAAATTACTTACTCAAAAACACCTTATTGTCGCTGACTAAATGTATTATAGTCAAAATTGCACAATAATACTTAACAAAAAATGCCATCTTTTTAACAAAATGTGCTATTTTTGAAAAATTATACAAAAGAAGGGGTATTTTTATACGTTTTTGTTGTATATTTTGTGTAATACATTTGTAACATTTGATCGTCTGAGTTCAAGCAGAATGTATAAAAAGTGCACATTTAGGAAGCTTGCTTCCATAAATGTGCACTTTTTATACATTCTATTTGAGACGAAGTCTCATAATCGAATGAATTTAGCATCTTATGCTAAATTCATCGATTGCTTGAACTCATCCCATCAAACTGCTTGAACTCATCCCGTCAAACTGCTTGAACTACTTCACAGAGAACTTATATACACTCTCTGTATGATAATGCTCATCAGCATCAAAGATTGGTGAATCCGCATCACCCTCAGGAATGAAGTTCATTGCATTTGGTATATACTGAGGTTCAAGACACATACCAGAACGGAAATGATAATCAACTCCATCCTTTCCCTTCTGGTCAACAATAAAGTTTCCAGAATAGAACTGTGTACCAGTCTGATCAGAGAACAGATCCATCACTATTCCACTTTCCTCTGCATATACTGTAGCAAAATGTCTAAACTCGCCTGTTGTACCATTAATAACGAAGTTATGGTCATAACCACCAACATACTTCTGCTGAATATCTCCCTTATTAACATCCTGGCTTATAGCCTTTGGAGTTCTAAAGTCGAACACAGTTCCAGCTACTGGTGCATTTTCCTCTGTTGGAATAGCTTTATCATCAATAACAGGATTATAATAATCACTATCCAGTGTTACGATATGGCCTTCAACATTTCCTTCATTATGGCCGTTAAGGTTGAAGTACATATGACTTGTCATATTAATTACTGTCTTCATATCCGAAACGGCATCGTAGGTAATCTTAAATTCATTATCATCATTTAATGAATAAGTAACAGTCATCGTTACATTTCCAGGAAGGCCCTGTTCCTTATCATTTGATTTACAAATAAATGATACTGAATTCGGATCATCCTTTGGAAGGTAAGTCCACATAGTCTTATCTACGCCCTTATTACCACTGTGAAGGTTATTACCATGATCATTCTGATCCATCTGATAAACTACATCATCTATGGTAACTTTACCGTCCTTAATACGATTTGCATTTCTTCCTATTATAGCACCGAAGAAACACTCACCATCTTCATAAGAAGCAACATCATCATAACCAAGCTGAACATCTCTCAAAGTTCCGTTCTTATCTGGAACCATAAGTTTAACAACTGTAGCTCCAAAATCTATGACTGTAGCAGATACTCCATTTGAGTTTTCAAGAGTATAGGCTGTAACTGTTGAGCCGCCTCTTGTCTCGCCAAACACCTTTTTTTTCACTTTATAATACCTCCATCTGGATATTAGTCATATAATCCCTTAACTGTAGGATAAAGCTTCTTGAACTGCTGGTACTTTTCTTCGTACTTAGCAACAAGCTCTGCATCTGGCTCAACTACCTCAACTACATTCACAAGACTCTTAGCTGCTGTGATAACATCTGAGTATCTTCCACATCCAACAGCTGCAAGAATTGCTCCACCAAGAGCAGGACCCTCATCGTTCTTCTGGATCTCAAGTTTAACATTCATAACATTTGCTATGATCTTTCTCCAGAGCGGGCTCTTTGCACCACCACCGCAGATATTAGATACTTCAATCTTGATACCAAGGCTTCTAGCTACTTCCATAGAATCTCTAAGTCCAAATGCAACTCCCTCAAGAACTGCCTGAACCATATCTTCTCTTGTTGTATCCATACTCATACCAAGGAATCCAGCTCTTACAAGCGGATTGTTGTGAGGTGATCTCTCACCCATAAGATATGGCATGAAGAATACATTGTTCTCGCCAAGCTTATCAATACCTGCCTGATTTGCAGCATAATCTGTATCGCGAAGGATTTCATCCATCCACCACTTGTTACATGATGCAGCTGAAAGCATACATCCCATAAGATGGAAACCGCCATCAGCATGAGCAAATGAATGAAGTGAGTTCTTGTCATCTACTGAGAACTTATCATTTGAAATAAAGAGTGTTCCTGAAGTACCAAGTGAAAGATTACATCCACCTGCACCAACTGTACCAGTACCTACTGCTGCAGCAGCGTTGTCACCAGCACCTGCTACTACCTTAAGTGTTCCAGTAAGTCCAAGTTCAGCAGCGATCTCAGGCTTAACCTCACCTACTACATCAAAGCTCTCATGAAGCTCTGGCATCTCAACATGTGAGATTCCACAGATCTCAAGCATTTCCTTTGACCAGCACTTATTCTTAACATCCATAAGGAGCATACCTGATGCATCTGAATAATCTGATACATATGATCCAGTAAACTTATAAACGATATAGTCCTTTGGAAGCATAAGCTTCTTAATCTTTGCGAAATTGTCTGGCTCATTATCCTTTACCCAAAGTACCTTAGGTGCTGTGAAACCAGCAAATGCAATATTTCCTGTATACTCTGACAGCTTATCCTTACCAATTACTGTATTAAGATACTCTGTCTCCTTTGTTGTACGGCCATCGTTCCAAAGAATAGCTGGACGGATAACGTTATCATTTTCATCTAAGATAACAAGTCCGTGCATCTGTCCACCGATACCGATACCATCAACTGTCTTATCAGGCATATCAGCGAGAAGTTTTCCAATACCTTCCATAGTTCCCTTATACCAGTCCTCTGGATTCTGCTCAGACCAGCCTGACTTTGGAAAGCTGATAGGATACTCAACTGATACAGTCTTAAGTATCTCACCATCATTACTCATAGCAAGCAGCTTAACTGCTGATGTTCCTAAATCTACTCCAATATACATAGATTATTAACCTCCAAGAAATTTTAGTTATTATTAATATTAGAAATGGGGTAGGCTCTGTCAGGTGACAAAACCTACCCCAGCCCCCGTTAAATGATTTTTTATTAGTAACTGGTCAGTAGGTAGCATATATATAGAAAATCCATCGTCTAAGCTTGCTTAGTAAGATGTATTTTCTATATATATGCTAACCTTGCTGAGCAAGGTTGCTACACATACATCGATAAAGTGTGTGCGTAGCACACAGTAGAACCCGAAGGGTGTACTTTATCGATTGTATGTGTAGCACCTACTGACAATTACATTAATCGCTTATTATGCGAATGGGTTCTCTGATCTATATCTTACGCCAGCTGGATGATTGTAATCGATCTCATCAAACTTAACGCCAAGATACTTAAATACGTCATAAAGAGCCTTTCCATTATGATGGAATGTAATAGCTGCATGATGTGGATAATTCTTCTGAACAAGAACGTGACGATAGAAACGTCCCATCTCAGGAATAGCAAAGATACCGATAGCACCAAATGATCTTGTAGCTACTGGAAGGATCTCGCCTTCTGCAACGTAAGCACGAAGCTTTCCATCTGATGTGCTCTGAAGTCTGAAGATTGTAGCCTCACCTGGGATAAGATCTCCCTCAAGTGTTCCGTTAGTAACTTCTACTGGAAGTGAACGAGCCATGATCTTCTGGTTTCTCATCTCACAGAATGCAAGCTTGTCTGTAGCTGTGTTTCCGCAGTGGAATCCCATAAATGTATCTGTAAGCTTATAGTCATATGAGAACTTACCCTTGATTTCTTCCTCATACATATCCTTTGGAACTGTATTGTTGATATCAAGAAGAGTAACTGTATCTTCACTAACAAGCTGTCCGATGTACTCTGAAAGAGCTCCGTAAATATCAACCTCACAAGAAACAGGAATTCCATCCTTAGCAAGACGGCTGTTTACATAGCAAGGAACACACTTGAACTGTGTCTGGAATGCTGGCCAGCACTTTCCAGCGATGATAACGTTGCTTCTGCTGCCCTTGTGATCCTCGATCCAATCACGAAGTGTAAGCTCATACTGAGCAAGTCTTGAAAGGATCTCTGGCTTCTTGTTACCAGCACCAAGCTCGTTTGCCATATCTTCAACAACTGAAGGGATTCTCTCATCACCCTCATGCTTGTTGAATGCTTCGAAAAGGTCAAGCTCTGAGTTCTCTTCGATTTCAACGCCAAGGTTGTAAAGCTGCTTAATAGGAGCGTTACAAGCAAGGAAGTCCTGTGGACGTGGTCCAAAGCTTATGATCTTAAGGTCGTTAAGTGCGATTCTTACTCTAGCAACTGATACGAATTCCTTGATCATATCTGCACACTCATCAGCATCACCTACTGGATACTCTGGGATGAATGCACGAAGGTTACGAAGCTTAAGGTTGTAGCTAGCATTAAGCATACCACAGTAAGCATCTCCTCTGTCGTCAAGAAGTCTGTCGCCTGACTCCTCTGCAGCAGCGATAACTGCTGATGGTCCCTGGAACTCCTTAACAAGAAGGATCTCACTTGACTCTGGACCAAAGTTTCCAAGATATACTACAAGAGCATTAACGCCTGCTGCATTGATGTCAGCAAGTGCCTTTCTCATATCAACCTCGTTCTCAACTGTTACAGGACACTCATAGATGTCACCATACTTTGCCTTGTAAGAAGCAACAACTGCCTTTCTTCTTGACTCTGAAAGACTCATTGGGAAACAGTCACGGCTAACTGCAACGATTCCCATCTTAACCTCTGGTAAATGATTCATAGTTAATTAACCTCCCTTATGAATGTTATTTATAAATTTGATTTAATCTGCTCATAGATGCCATCAGCATCGAGCTTGTATTTCTTAAGTAATTCAACCGCTGGACCAGACTCGCCAAATGTATCTCTAACACCGATTCTGTAAAGAGGTGTCTGACACTCTTCTGCAAGTACTTCAGCAACTGCACTACCAAGTCCGCCAATGATAGAATGCTCCTCAGCTGTGAAGATCTTCTTAGTCTCCTTAGCTGCCTTAACAACTATATCCTTATCAAGTGGCTTGATTGTATGAATATTGATCACTCTTACACTGATTCCATCAGCCTCAAGCTTCTCAGCTGCCTTAAGAGATTCACCAACCTCAAGACCAGTTGCGATGATTGTAATATCACTACCGTCCTTAAGAAGAACGCCCTTGCCAACCTCAAACTTGTAATCAGCATTATCATTGATAACTGGAACTGCAAGACGACCAAATCTCATATATACAGGACCGTCGATTTCATATGCAGCCTTAACTGCAGCTTTAGCTTCAACATCATCTGAAGGATTGATGATTGTCATTCCAGGAATAGTTCTCATAAGAGCTATATCCTCATTACACTGATGAGAAGCACCGTCCTCACCAACAGAGATACCTGCATGTGTAGCACCAATCTTTACATTAAGATGTGGATATCCGATAGAGTTACGAACCTGCTCAAAAGCACGTCCTGCTGCAAACATTGCAAATGTACTTGCAAATGGAACCTTGCCACAAGTAGCAAGACCTGCAGCGATACCCATCATATCTGCCTCTGCGATACCGCAGTCAATATGTCTTTCAGGAAATGCCTTCTTAAAAGTTCCTGTCTTTGTAGCAGCTGCAAGGTCAGCATCAAGAACAACTACATTGTCCTTTTCCTGTCCAAGCTCTACGAGAGCATTTCCATAACTATCTCTAGTTGCAATCTTTACTACGTCTGCCATTACTCAGTCACCTCCAAATCCTTTAATGCCTGTTCAAACTCTTCATCATTTGGAGCCTTACCATGCCATCCGCACTGATTCTCCATAAAGGATACGCCCTTACCCTTTGTAGTCTTAGCTACGATAGCTGTTGGCTTACCCTTTGTAGCCTTAGCTTCATCAAATGCAGCTGCGATCTCATCGAAGTTATGACCATCGATGTTGATTACATGGAATCCAAATGCAGCGAACTTCTCATCGATTGGATAAGGTGAACATACCTGATCGATTGAACCATCAATCTGAAGGTTATTGTTATCAACAATTACTGTAAGGTTGTCAAGATTTCTTGAAGCTGCAAACATTGAAGCTTCCCAGATCTGACCTTCCTGAATCTCACCATCACCACATACAGCATATACTCTGTAATCAGAGCCATCGAGTTTAGCATTAAGTGCCATACCAACCGCTGCTGATAGGCCCTGACCCAGGGAACCAGATGACATATCAACGCCTGGAATATGCTTCATATCTGGATGTCCCTGAAGGTAAGAACCCGTGTGACGGAGGGTTGTTAAATCAGAGGTTGGAAAATAACCTCTGTGAGAAAGAACTGAATAAAGTGCTGGAGCAATGTGGCCCTTAGAAAGAACAAGTCTATCTCTATCAGCCTTCTTTGGCTCCTTTGGATCTATATTCATCTCCTCAAAATAAAGGTATGTAAGGATGTCAGCTGCAGAAAGTGATCCGCCTGGATGACCAGACTTTGCACTATGAACAGCTGTAACGATACCCTTACGAACCTCATTTGCCTGTTTCTTAAGTTCTGCTTTTCTTTCCTGATTCATAATCATTTTCCTTCTCGTAGTTTTTTTACTCACCAAATACTTTCTTATAATCTGCCTGGAACTTCTCAATACCCTGATCTGTAAGAGGATGCTTTGTCATCTGCTCGATTACAGCATAAGGTACTGTAGCGATATCAGCACCAGCAAGAGCACACTCTGTTACGTGTACTGTATTTCTGATTGATGCAGCAATGATTTCTGTCTCAAGACCATAGTTATCAAAAATCTGAACGATATCCTCAATGAGGTTGATACCTGGCATACTGATGTCATCAAGTCTTCCAAGGAATGGTGATACATATGTTGCACCAGCTCTTGCAGCAAGAAGTGCCTGATTAGCTGAAAAGATAAGTGTAACATTTGTCTTGATGCCTTCTGCAGCAAGAACCTTAACTGCCTTAAGACCTTCAACTGTCATAGGAATCTTAACGATCATGTTAGGATGAATAGCTGCGATCTCGCGACCTTCCTTGATCATTCCTTCAGCATCAACTGTGGTAGCCTTAACCTCACCACTGATAGGTCCATCAACGATAGATGTGATCTCCTTGATAACCTCGTTAAAATCTCTGCCTTCCTTAGCAATGAGTGATGGGTTTGTAGTAACACCACAAATAACCCCCATGTCATTAGCCTTTCTAATGTCATCTACATTAGCTGTGTCAATAAAAAACTTCATTTTTTAACCTCCCAAAAAATTATTTTTGTCCCTTGTGTTATTAGATTCTAAACTACTCTACTAACGCAAGTATCATAATAACACAAGGGACTATTTTAATCTTCTCAAATGTTGTCAAATTGTTTACAAAAATTGCTACTTGATTTACTAAAAATGCTAGATTTTATATTACTTGGTGAGCATCTTCTTTTTATTAGCAATAACCACTGATTGAACCACAAGGAATATGCAAAGCATAGCCGCAATTGTAATGCCTGTCCACCATGCCTGATCCAGTCCTGCTGATGAAACAATATTCTGAATTGTTGACAGTGAAAGAACACCAAAGAATGTTCCGATGATGTTTCCAACACCACCTGTCAGCATCGTTCCACCGATGATAGATGATGCGATTGCATTCATTTCCATACCACTTGCATGAGATGCTGAACCAGAACCAACATGCATGAAATATACAAAACCAGCGATACCTGCAAGGACGCCACAGATCAGATGTGAAAGGAAACGAGTTCTTTTTACATTGATACCAAGCATCAGTGCACTCTGAGCATTTCCTCCTACTGCATAAAAGCTTCTACCAAGCTTTGTCCAACGTAGGATAATGAAAAATGTTATAACCACCAGTACTGCTACGATAACGCCTATCTCAACATAAGCATTTACGTAGTTTCCAAGCTTATTGTAAGAGCCAAAACCTGGAACTATTACTCTTGTATCTTTCAGCTGTACAAAGGCTTCATTTTCTACATTGAATGGAGCTGTATGGACGATGGTGGTCATACCTCTTGCAAAGAACATTCCTGCCAGGGTTACGATGAACGGCTGAATGTCCAGGTAAGCTACAAGGAAGCCCTGAACCATACCAAACACAAGACCGATTGCAAGAGCTATACCAATTGCTCCCAGTATACTTCCATTATGGAAGTCAAGGTATACAGCACAGCTCATACTTACAAGAGCAACTACACCACCGACTGAGATATCGATGCCGCCACAGATCATTACAATTGATAATCCAACTGATGTAATTATGAGCGCTGCATTTGCATTTAAAATATTGAAGAAGGTTTGTGGTTTTAGGAAGCCCTGTCCCTGAAAGACAATAGCTCCAATGTACATTAAGAAAAATACTACAATGGTTATCGTGAGAAGCAGATTAGTATCGCTGGTTCTTCCAAACCATTTGGTGAACTTATTTCCAGTCTTTTTATTCTCGTTCATATTAAGCCACCTCCTTTACTGCCTGCTTTGATGATTTTTTTGCGAAAAGCTTTGAAAGCTCTTTTCTTACTACAGGAGTGCTGAGTACTACCAGGACAATAACTACTACTGCCTTGTAAGCTGACAGCGCTTCTGAGTTAACGTTCATCTTGTAAAGCGTTGTAGTAAGGAACTGGATTACATATGCACCAAGAATTGATGCTGTCATGTTAAACTTACCACCACTGAGTGCATTTCCGCCCAGAGCAACAGCAAGGATCGCATCCATTTCTATATCTTTAGCAATAACTGAATAGTTAATAGTTGAAAGTCTGCTGACCTTAATAAGTCCAGCTACTGCTACACAAAGACCAAGGATTACAAATGTTAGGAACTTAATAAACTGTGGATTGATACCATTTAATCTTGAAGAACTTCCGTTGATACCAACTGACTGTGTATAAAGACCAAGTGTTGTAAACTTGAGCACAAGCATGATAACGATCACACATACCAGTGCAATAAAGAATGGAGTTGGTATAGGAATTCCAGGAATGTATCCTCCAAAATATCCAAAGGATGGCTCACTGATAATCGGAAGCTCATTGTTGTTGATCCAAGCTGCAATAGAACGTCCAGCTGTGAAAAGGATCAGCGTGGCAACCATTGGCTGTATCTTAAAGTAAGCAACCAGGATACCATTAAATGCACCGAACAGCATTGCTACTACACAAGCAACCAGGAATGCAACAATGATAGGTGCCTGAAGTGTTTCAGGTCTTGAGTTGTTTCCACAAAGAACCTTAAGGATTACACTACCTGCTATGGCGATAGTTGCTCCAACGGAGATATCCTGTCCACCTGAAGCAGCTGTAACAAGAGTCATTCCAATAGCCAGGATAGCAAGCTCTGAACCATAGTCCAGAATTGTTATAAGATAGCCTGAAAGTACAGGGTTACCTGCACTATTAGTTCCAAGTGTTACCTTGAAGAAGCTTGGATCAACCACAAGGTTGAAAAGTGCAAGAGCGACAATAGCCGCAAGAGGAATAAGCAGTTGCTTATTGAATGTAAATTTTTTAGTCTTTGTGCTAGCCAACGCTCTCACCTCCTTCTTCTACTTCCTGTTTCTGAGCTTTTGTATCCTCTGACTTAACACCAGCAATGGTCTTCATGATTCCACTCTGTGTAAGTTCATCTCCCTTAAGTTCTCCAACAACCTTTCTGTCTCGCATTACTACAAGTCTTGAACATGTACGAAGCATCTCATCTGTTTCTGAAGAAATAAATGTTATGCTCATTCCTTCTGATGCAAGCTTAAGCACAAGTTTCTGGATATCAATCTTTGTACCAACATCGATACCTCGAGTTGGTTCATCAAGGATAAGATATTCAGGATGCATAAGCAGCCATCTTGCTAATATAACCTTCTGCTGATTTCCACCGGAGAGAGATTTGATAGGTGTGTCTGCAGAAGCTGTCTTAATATCAAGAAGTTTTATATACTCGTCAGCAAGTTTGTAGGTTTCTGCTTTCGAGAAAGGTTTGAAGAAGCCCCTTAAAACCTGAGCTGCAAGGATGATATTTTCCCTTACAGAAAGATCACCGACGATACCGTCCACCTTTCTGTCCTCAGGTAGATAAGCAATACCTTGTTTCATGGCATCCAGAGGTTTTGATATCTTAACCTCCTTGCCATTCTTTTTAACTTTTCCATTTATGACTCTGTCAGCACCGAAGATTGCTCTTACGCACTCGCTTCGACCAGAGCCAAGAAGACCAGTGAATCCGTTGACCTCTCCTTTTCTGATGAAGAAGTCAAATGGTTTTATACCGGCATCTGATTGAAGCTGCTCAGCTTCAAATACAGGTACACCTGTATCACCTTCTTCATATTCGCCTGAGTCCTCTTTAATATCAGAAAGATCATCCAGTTCTTTTCCGAGCATCTTAGAAACCAGCTGAACTCTTGGCAGATCTTTGATCTCATATTCACCAACCAGTTTTCCATCTCGTAAAACTGTTATCTTATCGCATACCTCATAAACCTGATCCAGGAAATGGGTAACGAATACTATTCCTACGCCCTTAGACTTAAGGTCTCTCATAAGTCCAAAAAGCTTACGAACCTCACTATCATCAAGAGAGGAAGTCGGCTCATCAAGGATAAGAACCTTACATTCCATATCTACCGCTCTTGCTATAGCAACCATCTGCTGCACTGCCAGTGAACACGTAGCTAGCTGCTGTGTAGCTTTTGCTGGAATATCAAGTGACTTAAGTATCTTATCCGTGTCCTCATTCATCTTCTTCCAGTTAGTGATACCGCCCTTTGTTCTTCCTATAAACATATTCTCAGCCACTGTCAGATTCGGACACAGTGTTATCTCCTGATACACTGTACTGATTCCAAGATTCTGAGCATCCTGTGGAGAATGAATATGTGCTTCACCTTCAACACCCTTAAGGTATATAGTTCCCTCTTCTTTTTCATATACTCCGGTGATGACCTTGATAAGAGTAGATTTACCTGCTCCATTTTCACCCATGAGAGCATGGATCTCGCCTTCACACAGAGTAAAGTCAACGTTCTGAAGGGCCTTAACACCAGGGAAGGTCTTATATATGTTATGTAGTTCTAAAACCGCTTTATCCTTCACGACTTCACCTCATTCTTTAATGTGTCTGAGAGACGTTAATCTAATACCGTCCCAACATAAAAGGGTGCAACATCTTTAAATGCTGCACCCTCCCAAAGTTTCCTAAGATTAGATACCGTAGTTATCTACATCTTCCTGTGTAATAGTAGATGCATCGAAGCCCTTCTCTTCCATTATGATTGTCTTCTCTGAAAGTGTCTCACCCTTCTCAAGCTTCTTGATAACATCGTCAATGTAGCTAGCCTGGAATGGATTACACTGTCCATCATAATTCCAATTTCCTGCCTTAAGCTCTTCAAGTGCCCACTTGTTGCAGTCAAATCCCATAACTACTACGTCCTTACCAACACCGTGTGAGATGTTAGCCTTATCAAGTGCCTCAACAGCACCCTTAGCCATATCGTCATTCTCTGCATAGATTACATTGAAAGATTCTCCTGAATCAATAACTGACTGAACGATCTGCTGAGCCTTCTCTGCATTCCACTCTGCTGTCTGCTGTGTAACGATTGTCCAACCATTTTCCTTAGCAAGAGTATCAAGCGCTCCTGATCTACCCTGCTGAGCTGCTGAACCCATAACACCCTGAAGGTGAATGATCTTGTACTCGCCAAGATTCTGATCCTTAAGCCAGTTAGCTGCTGTCTCGCCTTCCTTGTCCATATCAGATACGATTGAAGCTGCATAAAGATCCTCGCTAGCATCGATTGTACGGTCGAAGAGGATTACCTGTATACCTGCATCCTGAGCATCCTTGAGAACGCTGTCCCAACCAGATGTATCAGCTGCAGAGAGGAGGAGGTAATCAACTCCATCCTGGATGTACTTCTGAGCTGCTGTGATCTGCTCATCATTCTTTAAGCTGTATGAGAATGATGCATCATATCCGTTAGCTTCACAGAACATAGCTTTAAGGTCCTTATCGTTTGCTGTACGATATCCAGACTCATTTGGATCGTTGTTGATGATACCAACCTTAATCTTGTCACCACTTGAAGCAGAATCTGAAGTAGCAGCTGTATCTGTGCTACCAGTATCATTTGAGCTAGTGTCGTTTGAACCACTTGCTCCGCCACAAGCTGCAAGGCCAAGTGCCATAGTTGAAGCTACAACAGTTGCTAAGACTTTCTTTCCGAATTTCTTCATTAGAAAAACCCTCCGTTTCACTTTGTACTTTTCTTAAACCGCCGCACGGTCCAAGATGTTTTCGTTTTCTTGATGATACGAATATAACAAAGTTTGGAGGGTAATTATACAGAATAAATAATTTCTTTTTTTCAAATAATTATTTTATGCGTATTTTCTTCATTTTTGTTTTTACGATATTTTATTTTCAGTTTTTTAGATTTTACGATTGTTACGATATTTTATTTTAGTTTGGATTTTTTATTCCATTTTTATAGTTTTAATACTCACGATTGCTGAGAATTGAATCTGTAAGAACAGTGATCTCATATTCCTCACCATTCACTGTAACACTCTTCACCGTGTCATCAGCCGCAAAAGCGCTCTCCTTTACATAGGTATATTTATTAAATTCCGTCCCAGCCTTTACAGCCTTCACAAGCTTTTCAACCTCTTCCCCCTGAAGAGGATTACATTCAACATCAAGAGCGATCTTACCTTCAAGAACCTTGCTGAGACCTGAGTGAGCAGCGTCAAATGAGATCACCAGTATTTCGCCTTTCGAAATATCCATTCCCGCTGTCTTCCCTGCTTCTTCTATAGCCTCGATGGCACCAATAGCTTCGTTGTCATTTTCTGCGTAGACCACATTTATCTCCGGATGCTCCGCAAGAAGATTTGTCATAACCTCCTTACCTTTAGCCTGTGTATAATCCGCAGGTACCTGAGCTATCAAGTTCCAGCCATACTTACCGCTGGCCTCAACTATTCCGTTGGTCCTGCCAATCTGAGCAGTAGCACCAAGAGTACCCTGTATATCTACTATATTAAGTTCTCCAGGTTCAATACCTTTAGTCTCTGTATAAGCCTTCAGCCACTCACATGCCACCTTTGCTTCCTTTGTGAAGTCAGAGCCTACCCAAGCAGTAACAAGATCTGTATCTGTAACCTTAACCTGTCTATCCACTACTACTACAGGAATTCCAGCATCCTTCGCCTCCTGAAGCACAGTATCCCATCCTGTCTCCATAACAGGAGCAAGAACGATACAGTCCACCTCCTGCTGAGTAAAGTTCCTGATTGCAATAAACTGTTTGTCCTGTTTCTGCTGCGCATCATCAAACATGAGTTCGAATCCATTTTGTCTAGTTAAGCTGTTCTGAATCGACGCAGTATTAGCCACGCGCCAGTCTGATTCCGCTCCCAGCTGAGAGAAACCTACTGTTATAAGTTCCTCCTTCTGTTCTGTAGAGACCTCATCATTAGAGGCAGTTCCACAGCCAGAAATCCCTGTCAGCATCAAACCCATAGATATGATTCCTGCTACTATTCTGTTAAACATTCTTCTTTTTATCATACGACTTATTAATGCCCCTTTGACACATTGGGAATTCGAACCGTTACAGTTGTACCTTCGTTGTAAACACTTTCTACAGTGATTCCGTATCCCGCTCCATATAGCATCTCTATTCGTTTTTGAACATTTGCCATACCGAAGCCTCTCTGCTCATCTAAAACAATTTCTCCTGAAATAAGACCTCGAAGTCTTTCCAGTTCTTCTTCATTCATTCCAATACCCGTATCCTTGATCTGGAATATAATGTCACTACTGGAAAGATTTCTTTTAGGATTTCTGTCACTGCTCTCAAGATAACCTTCAACCCTGATCATACCACCACCACGCTTATTCTTAATTCCATGGTAGAGGGCATTTTCCACGATAGGCTGAAGCGTCAGCTTCTGAATATGATAATCCAGAATATCTTCATCCATATCTATCTCATAATCCAGAATATCCTGATAACGGTATCTTTGAATCTCTAGATAATTCTTTACATGTTCACGTTCATTCTTTATTGTTATCTCACTCTCACCCTTACTAAGTGAGATTCTAAAGAAACTGGAAAGCTCCTGAATTATCTGTATTGCTTTCTGATTCTCTCCTGCTTCTGTCATCCAGATAATAGCGTCCAGTGTATTATAAAGGAAATGGGGATTTATCTGTTCCTGCAAAAGCCTTAGCTCTGCATCTTTAGCATTTTCCTGCTCACGATGAATATCCTCTACAAGAGTCTCAATCTCTTTAACCATGCTGTTAAAACTCTCTGCAAGAGTTCTCATCTCATCATCTCTGTCTGGATGATAGGATACAGTAAAATCTCCACCTGCAAATTTCTCTGTCATACCTACCAGTTCTGTGATAGGTTCTGTAATTCTTTGGGAAAGTCTCTTAGATAGGATATATATTGCAACAAGAATAATGATAAGAACGAGTATCATAACCCTAATAGTGGTAAGAAGACTGGCCGCAACCTGACGTCGCAGCATCTCCATATTATGAGCCTCGTCATAAATGTATTTCTGAATATCCTCCTGAATAAGAGAAGTAAGAGTACGGATATTCATATCCAGCATTTCCATATTTTCATCGTAATGGCCGCCCTCTTCAACATTCTCCAGGATATCATCAACTCGTTCATCCAGAATGCCAAGAAGCTTAATGAGCGCATCAAGATCACTGCGGACATTCTCCTCACTGGTCTTATCACGAAGCTCCTCAAAATGCTTTGTAGCATCACTGATAAGTGCCTTGGGATCCTCGCCCTCCAGTTTTTCCTCAGCATCAGTCCAGTTGGCTGAACCCGTAATAATACGGTACATCATCTCATCCATAGAAGACTTGAAGCTCATGTTGTATTCATTTGCACTGGTAATATTCCGAACAAGCAGATCGTATTCCTGATAGAATCCGTACAGTCTTATAACCGCAATACTGAAAAGGATAATAAGAGGAATAACACATATCCATATATACTTGATCAGCTTGGACTGAATCTTGCTACTTCTCTTCTTTTGACTCAACTTCTCTGCCTCTTAAAAGATCTACGAATCTTTCTTCATACGACGGTATTCCTTAGGTGACATACCGATTGTCTTTTTAAATATATAACTGAAATAATGAGGATCCTTATATCCAACCTCAAAGCCAATCTCTGAAGTCTTCATAGATGTGCAGGTCAAAAGATCCTTAGCATTATCCATTCTTACTCTGGTCAGATAATCAATGAAGGTCTCTCCAGTTTCCCTTCTAAATATAGCACTGAAATGATTGGAGCTGACATTTACATAGGACGCAACTGTCTGAAGTGACATTTCATCATTTTTAAAGTTATCCTGAATAAACTCCCTGGCCTTATCAATGATCTCAGTATACTTCTTATCTGACACCTGATTTCTATAATCAATAAGTGAACGAAGTATTCTTGTAATATAATTCTTCGCCTTATCCACCGAATCCACGAACTTCACTGGATCGGTCAGTTCACCCAGTATTTCGGAAGACTTTTCCCTGCTTACATTCATGCTGTCGAGAAATGCCATTCCACTTATGAGTGCTTCCATAAGCACGTATTGTCGAAGCATCAGGGACTCCAAAGCCTCATCTCCAAGACTTGTAAAGTACTCATCTACCAGGTCGTCAATCTCACCCAGAGTACCATTTCTAAGGAAATGGAATATGGTCTTCTGAGATACCATCTTGATATCAATACCACCAATATCAAGAGTATTTATATCCAGAGAATTAATATCAACAAGGGTATCTGTGGAATCCTTCTTCTCAGCAGAAACCTTTTCTCTTATCTTCTCTCTATTATCTCCATCCTCACCATAGAAGATAAAGCTGTCATCCAGCATATATCTTTCAGCAAATTTCCTGCTGGCATCACGATAGGAAGAATTAACATCTCGAATCCTCTCCACCGGTTTACCAACTGAGATAAAATAGATCCAGTCAGAATAGGTTGACATAATGTCTTTGATTGAATTCATTCCTTTTTCTGAATTACGTGTCATCTCGTCTAATGAATCAGATTTTCCAAGAAAGCATAAAACATCTCCAACCTGTTCATATAGATAAACATCCTTAGAATCAGAAAAAGCATCTTTTATACTACTATATATTTCCTCGCTGACGCCTGAATACTCAGCCACATCAAACTCTGCCCCACCAGCAGCACTGGACTTCGACCTTGGAAAGGCCTGGAAAAGAACTATAGAATAATATGTAGCTGTAATATCTATACCAAGATCACGTCCCTGCTCTAATGACTCCTGCATAGAAAGCTTTCCATCGATGGTATCATGAATAAACTTCTGCTTTGCAAGGGTACGGATTTCTTCCATATCACGGAGATACTTCTCTTTAGCCTGGTTCTCCTGACGCTGAGCATTTATTGTATCAGCAATCTTTCCAAGCTCAGCCAGAAGTATCTCACCAGATACAGGCTTCAGAATATACTCTTCCACGCCAATAGAGATAGCCTGCTTAGCATAGTTAAAATCATCATAACCACTGAGCACAACTATCTTAATGTTAGGAATCTCCTTCTTAACAAGACGGGACAGTTCAAGTCCGTCCATAAAAGGCATACGAATATCCGTGATCAGGATATCCGGCTTCGCCTTGACGATCTTAGGAAATGCCATCTCGCCATCTCCTGCTTCGCCCACAAGGGTGTAGCCATTTGCTTCCCAATTCACGGATTTCTTTATTCCTTCACGGATCGCATATTCATCTTCAACAAGAAAAACTTTAATCATGTGACCTCTTATAAGATCACCAATCGGTGATTCTTCAATTAATTCTGACCGTAATATGCATTTGCACCATGCTTGCGGAAGAAATGCTTATCTCTTATGCAATCTGGCGCGGTTTTAACATTTGGATTGATGAGCTCAGTCTTAAGAGCCATCTTAGCAACCTCTTCAAGAACTACTGCATTATGTACAGCCTCAGCAGCATCCTTGCCCCAGGTAAATGGGCCATGATTTGTACAAAGAACACCTGGTGTATACATAGGATTGAGACCTCTCTCATCGAAAGTCTCGATGATAACAAGACCAGTATTCTTCTCATAAGCTTCTTCAATCTCTTCAGGTGTAAGACTTCTTGCACAAGGAATCTCGCCATAGAAATAATCAGCATGAGTTGTTCCATAGAGAGGAATGCTTCTTCCAGCCTGTGCCCATGCAACAGCCTCCGTACTATGTGTATGAACTACACCACCTATCTCTTCATATCTCTTATAAAGCTCAAGATGAGTAGGTGTATCAGATGAAGGCTTATACTTACCTTCAACCTTGTTTCCTTCAAGATCCATAACAACCATATCATCTGGTGTCATTGTATCATAATCCACACCACTTGGCTTAATAACAAAGAGTCCTGACTCTCTGTCGATACCACTTACATTTCCCCAAGTGTATGTAACAAGCCCCCTCTTAGGAAGCTCCATATTAGCCTCAAAAACCTTAATCTTTAATTCTTCTAACATTTTCTCTCCTTTATCTCAATGAGTCGATTGGCGAGAGAGCCCTTTTGACTCATTTTATAATGTATCGATTGCTGCTTTCTCAAGTGAGTAAGCAGATGTAAATGACTTCATGAATTCATCGAAGCCCTTAATCTCTTCTTCACTGGCTGTGATTGTTGTTCCCTCTTCGCCACCAAAGATTGTTCCATTAAGGAAATCTGCAAGTGACTCTGAACCAAGAACATCACCGCCTGTCTTAACAAGATACAGCGCAAGCACTGCCATACCCCAGGCACCACCTTCACCAGCTGTCTCCATAACAGTGATAGGACCGCCTGTTGCTGCAGACATGATTCTCTGTCCAACTTCCTTAGTCTTAAAGAATCCGCCGTGTCCGAAAAGCTTATCAACCTTAACTCCCTCATCTCTAAGAAGGATATCAAGACCAACCTTAAGTGTGCTAACTGCTGAATAAAGATGAAGTCTCATAAAGTTAGCAAATGAGAAATCTGCATTTACCTTTCTTGCAAACACTGGTCTACCCTCATCAAAACCTGTAACTGGCTCACCTGAGAAATAGTTAAATCCCATAAGACCACCACAATCAGGAGCACCGCCTAATGCTGCAGTAAACAGTGTTGTATAAAGCTTATCAGTATCAACAGGAGCGCCTATAGCCTCGCTATACTGCTTGAAGATATTTGCCCATGCATTTATATCAGATGTACAGTTGTTACAGTGTACCATAGCAACATCATCGCCTACAGGAGTTGTAACAACGTCTATTTCCTCATGAAGAGAATTAAGAGCATGCTCCATAACTACCATAGCGAAGATAGATGTACCTGCAGAAACATTACCTGTACGAACTGCTACGCTGTTTGTAGCAACCATACCTGTACCAGCATCACCCTCTGGAGGACACATTGGAATTCCAGCCTTAAGATTGCCACTTACATCAAGCTTTGCAGCTCCCTCAGCTGTAAGAGTACCAGCAGACTCACCTGCAAGTCTAACCTCAGGAAGAATACCTCTGATATTCCATGTGATCCCCTTCTGCATAAGGATCTTATCATACTTATCAAGATACTCATCATTATAATTTCTTGTCTTACTATCGATTGGGAACATACCTGACGCATCACCTACACCAAGTACCTTCTCACCTGAAAGCTGCCAATGAATATATCCAGCAAGAGTTGTAAAGAAGGAAATGTCCTTTACATGCTCCTCATTATTAAGAATAGCCTGATGAAGATGTGCAATACTCCATCTCTGTGGAATATTGAAACCAAATTCCTGAGTCAGCTCCTTAGCAGCCTGCTCAGTGATTGTATTTCTCCAGGTTCTAAATGGAACAAGCAGATCTCCACTCTGATTAAACGCCATATATCCATGCATCATAGCACTGAAGCCGATTGCTCCAGTTGTAGTGATAACAGCATCATACTCATCTTTAACATTCTTCAGAAGATCAGCGTATGCATCCTGAAGACCATTCCATATCATATCAAGACTATATGTCCATACACCATTCTCAAACTGGTTCTCCCAGCCATGACCCCCCTGTGCGAGAGGCTTACCGCTCTCATCAACAAGTACAGCCTTGATTCTTGTAGAACCAAATTCTATTCCGATCGCAGTTTTTCCTGCTTCGATTATCTCTTTTACTCCCATTTCACTATTCCTCCTGTAATTATTTAAATCATATAAGTCATATTCTACCATCTAGTTACTTTTAGGAAAATCAGTTTTTTTCTTTATTTTTTATATTTTTTTACGTTGAGAAGCCATTTAACAAATAATGCTAAATGCAAAAGAAAAAACGAGGTCATTAAAAACCTCGTTTTCCCTTTTATACACTTATCAAATACTCCCAAAGGAAGGGATATAGCTTAGGAAACATGTGTGAATCTTAAAGTAAATAAAACACCCCTGTCATATAAATACTTTTAACCTTCACTTGGTCTATAGTCGTTTCCTTCACTAAAGTCATAGTAACACAGGTTTTCTATAAAGACTTTTCAAATGTTGTCATCTTGTTTACAAATAATGCTCATATTTTAGTTTTTATATCAAAAATATGTGGTGTAATAACAAAAACCTGTTTTATTTCTCGTGATCGTAAGGAACGATAGTCTCAATAGTACCGTCCTCAGCGATATTAAGCTTTGTATACTTAACACATCTCTTATGTGAGCATCCATCTGACATAGAGCTGTCATGATAGAACAGATACCACTCTCCTTCAATCTCAACGATTGAATGATGAGTTGTCCATCCAATAACTGGCTCCATAAGTCTTCCCTTATAAGTAAATGGGCCATATGGATTTGTACCTTCTGCATAGCAGAGATAATGTGTTGTACCTGTTGAATATGAGAGATAATACTTGCCATTAAACTTGTGAAGCCATGGGCCCTCAAAATATCTTCTATCTTCATCACCTGCTGTTATAGGAGCTCCGTTCTCATCAAGGATCTCGATCATCTTAGGAGCAGCCTTAAAGCCTGTCATATCCTCTTTGAACTCAGCAACTAAAGGTCCAAGAGACTTTTCATTTCCCTCTGGTCTTCTCTCATCAGGATTGAAACTTCCTGACTGCCACATCTCAAGCTGACCTCCCCAGAGACCACCATTGTAGCAGTAAATCTTTCCATCATCATCTACAAATACAGCAGGATCAATGCTGTAGCTTCCTTCAATATAGTTTTCCTGAGCAACAAATGGACCAACTGGTGAATCTGATTCTGCAACACCAATTCTGAAAATGTCGTCCTTATCCTTTGCAGGGAAAACAAGATAATATTTATCATTAACTTTTACAGCGTCTGGAGCCCACATCTGTCTTGATACCCATGGAACATCCTTCTCATGAAGAGCAACTCCATTATCAACACAAGTGCTATCAAGTGAATCCATAGACAGAACATGATAATCTTCCATTCTGTACTGCTCACCGTCATCATCCTCTTCCATCTCGATATCCATATCATGAGATGGATAAACATAAATCTTACCATCAAAAACGTGTGCTGATGGATCAGCAGTAAAAATGTTTGTTACAAGCGGCTTTCTCTCATTCTTTCTCATATTAACCCTCTTTTCTTTAGCGTCCAAACGCTCCGATTTCTTATACTAATACATTCTAATATTATCATAAAGATATTTGCTAATACTTTTCATATCTTGCGATTTTCTTTACAAATGTTGCCATAATAAGCAAAAGGAACGGTTTCCCGTCCCTTTCAATCGAAGTATTTTTATACTTATGATTCTCAAAATGCTTATGCTTCATTTTTCTTTGAGTAAAATGATACGCCCTTACGACCAGATTTTTTCGTGTTATATAATGCGCTGTCAGCTCGTTTAAAGAGATCACTTACACTTAGTCCAACACGGCCAAATGCTACGCCAACGCTGCAGGATACCGAAGGAATTCCTTCTTCTTCCTCTGCAGTACCAATCTTCTCATTTATCAGATTCACTTTACGAGTTATAAGATCCTTCATAGATGAATCAGATCTTATCATAATTACTGCAAATTCATCTCCACCTATACGACATACATAGTCCTGGGTACGGAAACTATTTTGTATTATCTTAGCAGCTTTTGTTATTACCTTGTCTCCCACATCATGGCCATATGTATCATTAACTTCTTTAAACTTATCCAGATCAATGATCATAAGTGTTGAAGTCTCCATATCAACATTATGAAGGAAGAAATCATAACCTCTTCTATTATATAGACCAGTCATCTTATCATGATTTGCGTCAAAGTTAAGCTTGTTCTCATTTTCCTTCGTTGTATAGTACATAAGGTTATAATTCTTGGCAAGGAACCTAACCTCATAAGCTCCCTTAAGCGGAATCTCATAATCCTTACGAATAAGATCCACACAGTTTCGAAGCGGTCTGAATACAAGTACCGACGTTGCTAAAACAATTCCAAGCATTATACCGATAAGAACAAATGTCAAAAAATGTTCTAAATCCACCTGCTTACTAAGCTGATCAGCAACTTTTGACTGACTGGCAGCAACCTCATTTTCTAGTCTATCAAGGCAATCGTTCATATCATTAGATATTCGACGCTTAGACGTAAGATATTCATCATTAAAGAGATACTTTATAGCAAGACTCTTCTTCTCAGGATCCGATAACGCCTCATCTTTATCCGTAAGTTCAACTGATTGAAGTTCTTCCGGAAATTCATTTATATCATAGCCATATCCTTCTATAGTAAGAACCATAGAATAATATTCAAGATTCATTAATTGTATCGACTCATTCATAGCCGAAGTAAGCTCAGCTACAGCTTCAGAATTGCCATGATTTTGCTTTAACTTATCAAGCGCCTTTTCTCTTCTCTGAGTAACCAAAGCTTCCTCAAAATAATTATCCAGAAATGATCTATCACCAGTAACTGCAAAATACCTGACTTGTTCTGTAAGATAATCTGAGCCTACCTGCAGATCATATGAATCCTGTCTCCATTGTAGAAGATTCTGAGTAAATTCATGTGTCCGTCTATATAATGAATCCGTCCTATTCATGGCCCATATCAGAATGGCCGATATAAGAATAGCAAGGCCCAACATAACAATATTAAGATTTCTAAGTGATATCCCCCTCTTTTTAAGCTTATCAAGTTTATTCATTATAGCCCTCTCCAAAAGAGTCATATATACCCCAAATTTAAGACTCTTTGTATTACCATTTTAGTCATATTATATGCTCATTTAGGCAATAAATCAAAAGCAATTAAAAACATTTCTTCTTATGTTCCTGGTTACAAGAATCAAGACGATCACATTTGTAGCAGATTTCATTACTACTAAATCCTTCTTTTAAAAAGCTCTTTACATTATCTAGAGTTGTATCTGCAATATTTGCAAGAGCTTCCTGCGTAAGAAATGCCTGATGCGAGGTTACGATTACATTTGGCATAGAGATAAGTCTGGCCAAAATGTCATCATTCACTATATGATTCGAATAATCATGGAAAAATACATTTGATTCCTCCTCATATACATCAAGACACGCAGCACCAATCTTACGCTGCTTAATTCCCTCAACAAGAGCCTCGGCATCAATAAGAGCGCCTCTTGACGTATTGATAAGAACAACCCCCTTCTTCATCTTATCTATAGAATCAGCATTTACCATATGATGATTTTCATCTGTAAGTGGGCAATGAAATGATATGATATCACTACGCTTCCAAAGCTCATCAAGTGACACATAATCTATACCACTACCTTCAGCTGGAAACTTATCATAGGCAATGATATTCATACCAAATCCTCTACATATATCAATAAATATACGTCCAATTTTACCAGTACCAACAACACCAACAGTCTTACCATGTAAATCAAATCCAGTAAGTCCATTAAGGCTGAAATTGAAATCTTTCGTACGTATATACGCTTTATGGATTCTTCTAACAGAAGTAAGAAGAAGCGCCATAGCATGCTCAGCAACAGCATAAGGCGAATAAGCCGGAACACGAACAACATGAATCTTCTCATATGCATAACTAATATCTACATTATTATAGCCTGCACATCTCAAAGCTATAAGCTTAACATTCATCTCAACCAGCTTATCAATAACTTCTTTATTAATATCATCATTAACAAATACACATACAGCATCATATCCGTCAGCCAAACGGACCGTATCCTCAGAAAGTCTGGTCTCAAAATATGTTATATCATATTCATTCTTATTATTAGCTTTAATAAAAGAATCTCTATCATAATCCTTAGCATCAAAAAATGCTATTCTTATATTACTCATCTTCTAAGTTCTCCTTTATTAGTAGAAATGAAATGAAAACAAATTATAAAACAAAAAAAAGTTCTAAAATGGAATTATACCATTTCAGAACTTCTTTTTCAATTCAGGGGGTAAGGGAATCGAACCCCTTCCAAAGGTTTTGGAGAC
>Ga0129307_1000107_pt1 | contig 138108 bp, 112 predicted proteins | sample P1105metagenome_FD_94437 | JGI IMG/M metagenome (GOLD analysis project Ga0129307, IMG submission 94437) | Capybara group fecal microbial communities from Wisconsin, USA - P1105 metagenome | ecosystem: Host-associated > Mammals > Digestive system > Large intestine > Fecal | place: USA... | reverse complement strand
GTTTTCGAAGTTGAAGCCGATGGTGTAACGGCCTGTTTCGTTGGTTTTGAAGTTCAGAGGAATCTCGCCGTTCATTTCCGAGAAGGCAATAGCGTAGTCATTGCCGTCTTGTGGAATGTACAGTTTGGCGTGCTTATTGTTGAAGACAAACTTTTCAAGTTCGCTGCCTTCGTTGAAGCTAACGATGGCCTTGTCTTGGAAGCTGTTGTCGCGGACGCCTGCTTTTGTCAGTGTCATCTGGAGGTTGCCGTTGTTGACAGCGCTCTGCTGTTGAGGTGCTGAAGTGCTGAAAGTGACGGTTTCGTCGTCACTCTCGGCTCTCACTACAACGCCATAGCAAGGTGCGATGTGGTTTTCGGCATAGTTTTCAACAACTTCAATATCGGTGCCTGTGCTGTTCATCTTATAATAGCTTCTGTTGACCCAAGCTGCACGCGGGAACGGGTTGCCCACAAGGTTGAATCCTTGCTGGAGGTTCACCTCCTTGGTGCTGTTAACATTGTATGTGCCTGTGAAAGTAAGCGTAACATCAGATTGTTTTGCATAGAGGTAACCTGTGCCGTTTGCAATGACAAAGCCGTCGGTGTGCTGCACGTAGTTTTCCCATTGATTATTTCCTGTATTGAGACGGAACAGGTCGTAGTTGTAATCTCCAGCTGATCCGCTGCCTATAAGTCCTTCAATTGTTGCAGGATTTAGATCAGTCGTAAGCGGTGATGCTATAAACGCCCACTTGTCGTTGTCGCTACCGTAGCCTGTAATAGTGCGCACATTGCCTGGCGCAGCCCCGCTGACGGTGCAGGCGTTGGAGGGTGAGCCTATCTGAGGGTTCACGTAGTAGCAGTTGTCGATGCTGCCTTTGTTCTTCTGCAAGCCCATGGGGTGCATGGAGGCGATATTGGTGTAGGTGCCAGCCTCAAGACAGTTTACGAGCGTAGGAGTTCCGCTGTCGCTCCAGCCCCAGATGACTCCGATGTTGGAACGGTCGCCATCTACACCGTTGATGGTTCCGTTGAAGACGCAGCCCCTGATAGTGGTGCTTGAGTTCAGACCGTGTCCAATGATACCGCCGGCATAGTCGCTGCTGATGTCGAGCGTGGCGGTGACAACGCAGCCCTCTATCGTATTGGTGCCATTGGCGAAGCCCACGAGTCCTGAGGTGTGATAGCTTGCTGAGGCAATGGAACCAGCCACAGTCAAGTCCTTGATAGTGGCGTTATTGATATAGTGGAACGGAGCCACACCTTGCTCATTGGCACCCTCGCCGGTCGTCGTGCTGATGATGCTTGCCGTGATGGTGTTGCCATTGCCGAGGAAAGTGCCGCTAAATGGACGGTTGTCGCGTAATCCAATTGTTTGGGAAATGTTGATATTGGCATCCAGTCTCACGAACTCGCCATTGTAGTTGTTATAGCCATTGTTGACGTTATATACGAAAGTGTTCCATTCGAATTCATTTCTGATGAGGTATGGAGTTGCCTCCTCGCCAGTGCCGCTGAGGGGGGCGGGAGCGACATAGTACGTGCCGTCGTAGAGGATGCCGTTATCGTAGACTGTCATCATGCCATATTCTTGCACCACACTGCCGAGGGTACCAGGGTCGGTGGCTGTGGATAGTGCTAGCGTGCCCTGGATCAAGCCCATCGTCTCTGTGTAATAGCAGTTAGTGATGTCGCCATAACCACAATTGAAAGTACGGGAGTTAGTGATGCTGGTTGACCAGCCCGATGGTATGCTGCCAGGAGCGTAGAGAGAATTGGTGATGTAGGCATGTGAGTAGTAGTTTAAGCCACTTACAAAGCCTCCGCACCATTCGATGTTTCTGTCGGTCAACAGACGACCAGTGTAGCTACATCCCTGAATGTACAACTTAGCATTCGAATCATCATTCAACAGGCCTACGATGCCACCATGCCGGACTCTGCCATTATTATCTCCACAATCGTTATAGATGATGGTACTGACGTGGCAGTTAGTGATGTACGTTGTGTTATAACAGTGGGCAATGAGACCACCTGCGTGTTTTTTGGAGGTATAGATAGCACCCGTCACCTTGAGGTCCTGGATGGTGGCACCATTAACATGGCGGAACGGGGCGCATTGTTCTTCGCTAAATATGTTCTCTATAGAGCCTTTCGTAAAGGTCAGCGTCTTGTTGTTGCCGAGGAAGGTGCCCTGGAAAGAGTTGCTTCCACTCGTGCCTGCCATCTTTGAAACGCTGATGTCGGCCATCAGCTTTACGTACTCGCCGCTATAGGTGTTATTGTTATCTACATTTAAACAGAAGATGCGCCAGTCATCAGCATTGTTGATGGTATAAGGATTTTCGGAGGTACCCTCGCCCTGGAGGTTGTCTACTGTCACATTGGTGGCTCCGATAGTCACGTTTTGTTCTGGCATGGTGAGCGTATAGGGGTTACCACTACCCGACAATGTACCTGCGCTGGATGTAAAGGCGGTGACCTGACAGTTAGGTTGGCTACCGAGCGTCAAGCTGACGTTCTGACCATTGACAGCATAGAGCGCGTCGCCACACTGGATGCCCGTCGTATAGAAGGTAATTCCACTGACGTCATAAGCATTGCTGACATCACCAGCGTTAGCTACGGTTACAAAATCTCCTGGAATGATGGCATAGACCCTAGTGCCGCCACCAGAGGAGTAGGTGTAGTAGCAGTTGGTAACATTGACACTGACACCCTGTTGGCTCCAGCGGACGAAGGTATTGACCTTACTGACACTCTCGCCGCTAATCAATGGTATGTTAAAGTTGGGAGCGAAGATCGAATTAGTAATGGTAATGCTCGTTCCAAAACTTTCTGACACAAAGCCACCGCCATACGCAGAGTCATCTGTTGTAAGCAGACAACCTGTATAGGCGCAGCCCGTGATAGTCAATGCGCCAGACTGATGTTGTGCTACGATACCACCGTGGAAATAGTCACCTTCATCTGCAGCTAAGTTCCAATTGTGGATAACGGCGCTGATGTGGCAGTTGATGATATTAGTTGCACCATAACTGCGAGCAACAAGTCCGCCTGTGTAATATCCGTAGGTGTAGATGTCGCCCTTCACCTTGAGGTCTTGGATGGTGGCACCATTGACGTAGCGGAACGGGGCGCTATAGTAATAGTTCTGCGAAATGGTTTTGTTGAAAGTCAGCGTCTTGCCGTTGCCGAGGAAAGTGCCCTGGAAAGAGTTGCTTTCACCCGTGCCCACCATCGTCTCGACGCTGATGTCATCGTTCAGTTTCACATACTGTCCGCTGAAGGTATAACCAATGCTGACGGCATCGGCGAAGTTGTTCCATTGTTCAGCGTTGTCGATGATGTAAGGGTCTTCGGAAGTTCCGGTGCCTGTGAGTAAAAACTCCATCCACTCTGCGTTGATGGTCACGTCGGTATCGGGCATGGTCAGTGTGGAGCCGTTCAGTGTGCCGGCCGAGGCGGTGTAGTTTCTTAGGATGTAGCCATTCTTGTCGCCGTGGCTCAGTGTGAGGCTGACGTTCTCGCCGTTGCCGGCATAATATACGCTGTTGTACTTAATGCCTTTGGCATAGCTTGTGATGCCACTGACGTCGTAGGTAGTCGTGGCAGCGCCAAGGCCGCTGATGGTCACGTATTCGCCCGCACTAATGGTGTGGGTCTGCTTGCCTTGGTCGGTTGGCAGGTTGTCTACAGCTACATAGTAGCAGTTGGTGATGGTCGGCTCGTAAATGCCTCCATCGCCAGTATACCAGCGGGCGAAGGTGTTGATGAGCATGCTTGCGGGCACGCTGCTGGGCTTCATCAGCGAGTTCCTGACGGTGGGCTTGTTATATACGCCCCATCCGATGAATCCACCGCAATTGGTGGTATTGGCAGTAGTGGCAAAGGAGCCGTCAAACACGCAACCTTCGATGGTGATTTCGTTGCCGGCACCGCTCAGCGTAGCGACGAATCCGCCGTGCGTACCGTCGCCGCTCTTGCTGCTGTTGATGTTGATTGAACTGTGGCAGTTGGTGATGTTCAGCGCACCGTGCGACTCGCCCACAAAACCTGCGGCTTTCTGTACGCTGGTGTATATAGTACCGTCCACATGCATGTTCTTGATTGTAGCATTCTTGACGTGGCGGAACGGTGCACAATATGTCTCGTTGAAAGGGCTCTCGGACGTGCCTTTTGTAAAGGTCATCGTGTGGCCGTCGCCAACGAAGGTACCTTGGAACGAGTTGGCATCGTCGGCGCCAGCCATTGTCGATACCTCGATATCGGCATTCAGCTTCACGAATTGGCCACTGAAGGTGTAGCCTCCAGTGACGGCATTGGCAAAGCCGTTCCAATCGTCCGTGCTGCTGATGGTGTAGGGGTCGTCCTCCGTGCCAGCTTCGGCAGCCGTCAAGTCAGCATCCACATAGCAGGTGCCGTTGTAAATGATGCCATGCTCGTAAGCCTTCAACATGCCGTAGTCCTGCACAAGGCTGCCGAGGTTGAAGGGGGATGAGACAACGGCCTGCTTGCCCTGTGCCGTGCCGAGGGGCTGGGTGTAGTAGCAGTTGATGGGGGTGCAGTCATAGCGCACGAAGGTATAGCTCTTGGTGGGGGTCGTCCATCCTTCGGGGATGCTACCGATAGGGGCGTAGAGCGAATTGCTGATGCTCAAGTTAGTATTAAGGCCTTCCCAGCCAAAGAAACCACCGACTGTTGCGGTGGAGCCATTGGTCAGCACGTGGCCGGTATATACACAGCCCGTGATGTTTATCGTGGCGTACCAATCAGGCGAGGCTATGAAACCGCCATGGAGGCCGTCGCCGTTGAAGGTGCTATAGATATTGGTGCCTACTACGCAGCCAGTGATGGTCATCGTGCCATTGCTGCAAGAAACAAGTCCGGAAGCTTTCTTCTGTGAGGTATAGATGTCGCCTGCCGCTTTCAGGTTCTGGATGGTGGCGTTCTGCACGTAGCGGAATGGGGCGCAATACTGTTCGCCGAAGGCACTCTCTGACGTTCCCTTCGTGAAGGTCAGCGTGTGACCCTGACCGTCGAAGGTGCCCTCGAACGCATGAGTGCCGTAGCTGCCCACCATCGTCGTTACGCTGATGTCGGCTATCAGCTTCATGGTCTTGCCGCTGAAGGTGTTGCTGTTTGCCACCTGTGCTGCGAATGTGTTCCAGTCGGTGACGCTGCCGATGATGTAGTTGCCGTCTGCGTCGATGCCGAGGACGTTGTTGGCTGAGCCAGCGGTGCTGGCAGAGCCTGCGGAAGCGCCGCTGCCGCCTGAATACATCCCGTTGCCTTCCTCCCAGCCATCATCGTCATAGTCGCCAGAAAGTCCTTGATTATATTCGGCATTATATGGGTTTGTCAGCAGAGATGTTACTCCGTTGGCAGCTTGAGAGCCATCACAATTATAACCGCCCGAGCCGCCGCCTGCTCCTACACGGTAAAAACCATTAGTAGCATTAGCTCTCCATGTACTGTTACCTGCGGCACCGCCGCCACCGCCGCCACCGCCGGGGCCACCGGTGCCGATGTTAGAGGCAGCGCCGCCGAAGCCGCCGGCACCACCGCCGCCTCCGCCGGAAGCAGCATACTGGTTATATGGGTCTTCGGCTGCGTTATTGCCACGTGCGCCACCACTGCCGTTTGAGCCAGCTGCGCCGCCAGAGGCATTTAGATTGACGAAGGACGTTACCACATAGAGCGTGCCCATGCCGCCAGCGGTAGTACCGGCACTACCAGCACTGCCGGCAACGCCATGATTTGTACCTTCGTTTTCATCACGTTTTGCGGTAGCACCAGAACCACCGCTGCCGCCATTGCCGCCGCGTGTGCCAATGCCGGCACCGGCGCCGCCGCCGCCATTGCCGCCGTTGCCGCCCGAACCAGGCTGACAATAGCTATCATAAACGAAGTATGAGTGATCGCCATTGCCGCCAGTGCCGCCATTGGCTGCGTTACCGCCCGTGGCATTGATTGTACCACCGCCGAGGAGGTAGAGCGTGTTACCCGATGCCAGCTCGATACCGGCTCCTGCGCCAGTAGGAGCGTTTGCGTTGGCTCCCGTGCAGGTAATGGTTACGCCTTCAGGCACGTAGATATACACCGTGCCCAATATGGTCAGGCCGCTACCGCCAGCCGTGCTGTTGGTGAACGAGAGGTTGCTGTTGGCGTAATAATACGTGGTGTTACCCTCGCTGCCGAGCGTCCGCCCCGTAGTGGAGCCTGTTAGGGCTGTCCAGTCGCCTGAGTTGGTGCTCGTCATTGCATAGACCGCATCCCAATTGGCTTGCGCCCATGCTCCCTGTGCAACCGCGCACAGCAGAGCGAAAAATAGTAAAGTTTTCTTCATTTATGTTAATAGTTTGATTTTTTCGTTAAAAAGAGATACAAAAATAATCAAACTATTCCAAACAAAAGAGGGTTTGAAGCCCTGGATTGCAAGTTTTGTAAATTTTGAAACTTTTTGTAAATTTTGAAAGTGATTTTTACGATTTTGAAACTCGGAATTGTAAATTTTGAAAGTCGGAGTTGCAAAAAGTTGAGAGTTGAGAGTGTAGAGTTGAGAGTAGTTGAGGAGTTTAGAGTTTGAAAGTTTGGAGTTTTATGACAAAATTTTTTAATAATGTTTATTTTGTTAAACAAAATTTATTATTTTTGCGCAGTATTTTAAACATTATGAGATGAAACGTCCATTATTGCCTAAACATGAAAGAATGATGCGCGAGCTTGGAGAGAATTTCCGTCTCGCTCGTTTGCGCCGTGACTTGTCGTCGGAACAGGTGGCTGAGCGTGCCGGCATTTCGCGCAACACCTTGATAAAAATTGAGCGTGGCGACGAAGGTGTTGCCATTGGAATGTATTTCAGGGTGCTTATCGTGCTTCGTTTGGAAGATGATTTGACTAATGTGGCAAAAGACGATATTTTAGGGAGAAAGCTTCAAGATGCCGGGCTGCTGACAAGCCAAAGGGCTTCAAAACGTTAATTGTTTTTAAAGATGAATAAAGATATTTACATATATTTTGACGATGAAAACACCGCAAAGCCGATGATGGTGGGCGTACTTTCGGCGCAACAGGTACGCGGACGCGAGGTGTTTTCGTTTGAGTTTGCCGACGAATGGCTTTCAAACAGCCAATGCCATTTGCTTGATCCCGATTTGCAGCTGTATAAAGGCAAGCAGTATCTGCAGGAAAACAAAAGTAATTTCGGGCTGTTTCTCGACTCGTCGCCCGACCGTTGGGGACGTGTCCTGCTTGACCGCCGCGAGGGATATCGTGCGAAAAACGAGAACCGACAGAGAGTGAATCTGCAGGAGAGCGACTATTTGTTGGGCGTTTTCGACGAGAGCCGCATGGGGGCATTGCGAATGAAACTTTCGCCTGATGGCAGTTTTCTTGACAACGACCCATCGTATAGCACGCCGCCTTTCACATCGTTGAGAGAGCTTGAAAACGCTGTGTGGAATCTGGAACAGGACAACGATGCCGACATAAGCCGTTGGCTGCAGATGCTGTTGGCACCTGGTTCGTCGCTTGGCGGCGCTCGGCCAAAAGCCAACGTAAAAGACACCGAAGGCAACCTTTGGATAGCGAAGTTCCCGAGCAGAAACGATAAAAAAGATGTTGGCGCATGGGAAGCGCTGACTATGAGTCTGGCAAAGCAATGCGGCATAAAGGTCGCGCCTTTTGAGGCGAAAAATCTGGCAAACAGACATTCAACGTTTTTAACCAAGAGATTTGACCGTACAGGCAACGGCAAGCGCATACATTTCACTTCGGCCATGACGATGCTCGGCTACACTGACGGTGATACGGCAGGCTGCAGTTATCTGGAACTGTTTGAATGGATTGGGGCAAACTGCGTTGACGTTGAAGAGAACCTCGCCGAGCTGTGGCGGCGCATAGTGTTTAATATCGCCGTGTCGAACTGTGACGACCATTTGAGGAACCACGGTTTCCTGTTGACAAAAAAGGGGTGGACGCTTTCACCAGCCTACGATTTGAATCCGCAGGAATATGGTGTCGGATTGAGTTTGAATATCAACGGAAGCGACAACGCTCTCGATTATTCGCTTGCTCTTGAGGTGGCAAAATATGCCGGGATTTCAGATAGTAAAGCCGAAAGCATTATCAATCACACAAAAGAAGTTGTTTCGGGTTGGCGCGGTTTGGCAAACCTTTACCATATTTCTCGTGACGAACAGGAGATGATAGCGAAGGCGTTTAAGGTGTAGAGTTGAGAGTAGTTGAGAATTTTGAAACTACATATCCTGCATCCAGGCGGTTACAGATTGCCCCATACGCTGCTTGAAAGCGAGACTGAAGGTGCTGTAGCTGCGAAAGCCGCTGTCGCTGGCAAGCTGCTGCACGATGATGGTCTTTCCGGCAGAGACCGCCTCATGATAGAGTTTCATGAAGTGGTTGATGCGGAGATTGTTGATATAGGCATTGAATGTGATACCCTGGTAGGAGAAATACTGGCTGAGATAGGTGCGGTTAGTGCCGAGAATCTTTGCGAGCTGCGGAAGGGTGATGTCGTGCTGCAAATAGAGCTGGGTGGCAACACAACGCTCATCAAGCAGTTCCTCGATGTCGGAAGGTATGGCCAAAGGCTGTGAGATTGGCTCCTTCGGTTGCTCCTCGGGCTGCTCTTCAGGTTGCTCGGATTGTTCTTCGACCGCTACGTTTTCCAACTGAGGCAGTGTCTCGACACGCCATAGCAGGAAGCAGTAAAAAACTATCGATAAGAATTGCACGATAAAACTTATGATAAGGTCGTCGCCATCGAATCCATAGATCATGATTATCAGCAAAATGACGATTATAAGCCCATGGCTTATCCTGACCTCCTTGTTTTCAAGGTCGGCATAGTTGTCGCGCAGCCAACGTCCGTATTTCTTGACTGCAAACATCATATAGATGGTAAAAATGAAGTAAATCGACAGGAAATATGCTAATAAAAAGTTTAGGAAATGCTTGTCGGGATTGAGTATGTGGAGTACCTCAAACACGGCGAACGGTATCGTGGCTATGACGATAGGCCAGACGTGCCGCTTGCGGTCTTGTAGCATGGCAAAAAGTGTGCCTGGGAAGGTGGTTAAAAGCGTCAGGCAGTCGAGATAAGAGGCCACCATACAGGCCACAGAATTGGTGTCGCCGGAATAGATGTAGAAAAGGAGCCACCAGATATGCCCCAGAAATGTTGTGGCGAAGAGCGCCGCAGCCCAACGGCGGAGCCGTAAAGGCGGAGTGACATCGGGCGAGATGGCGTTGCTTTTGCGAAACAGCAAGTAAATGCAGGCGATGAGCGCAGTCATTGCTGATGCGCCGTAGAGCATTAAATATAATATAAACGGGATAGATATATTGTCTAGTGACATGGTTGTAATGTTTTAAAAATTAATAAATGAATCCGAGCATCCAGAGAGGGAGTTTGGCGCCGTCAGGCATGTCCCAGTCGTCGGCAAAGATGTAGGAGTTTTCTATACCAGCTATCTGAGAGAAGTCCTTGCTGCGACCGCCAATCTCGAATGTGTATTTGTAATCGACTTTGAAATCGCCTTGAGCCTTGCCGTATTCAACGTCGTGCCCAACAGATAGGCTGTTTATGGCAAAGGTTTCGCGTAGGGTTCCAATCTCAACTTTAGTAGGCGCCAATGCATACAACAAATTGGTGTTTTCAAGATATATTTTATCAGGTTTGGTGAGCTTTCCTATTTTCTTTTTGTCGGAATACAGCAGATTGAGCACTTTGGCATCGCCCAGATATTTGAGGTATTCGACAACGGTGTCGCGTCCGATTTCGAGGGCGGCAGCGATGCGGTTGGCATTCAACTCAAAAGGCACTTCACTACAGATAAGGGCGACAAGAGCCTGTATTTTCCTGACATTGGCCACATCGACTTTGCAGATTTGAGGCAACTCGGTTTCAATGATATAGTTGACAACCTGCTCGATTTTTGTGTAATACTCGCCTTCGCCTTTGAGAAGAAAAGGATAATAGCCTTTTTCGAGGTATTCTTTGAACAGCACGACAGGCTTGCACTTCGATGAAACCATTTGCCACAGGTCGTAAGGATGCGCCAAAATGTCTTCCAACGACCATACTGGGAATTCCAGTCCATGATAGAAACGAAGCGCTTCGCGGAATGACAGGCCGGGCATGGTATATTTTACGGCACGACGTGAAAGATCAGCATCACCCTCTTTCAAACGAAGCAGCGAAGAGCCACTAACAATCATCTTTAACTTGGGGAACAGTTCGTAGATTTCTTTGATTTCGCGACTCCATTCGGTTGTGCCGGGATGGTACTTATGAATCTCGTCTATAACCAGCAGTTCGCCTCCACGGACAACAAACTCTTCGGCTAAGCCCACGAGCGTGCGCACGGAAAAATCGACTGTGTCGGCCGAGCAGTACAACACGCGACGGTCGCCAAGCTGAAAGTTCTGCTTCAGATATTGTTTGATGAGTGTGGATTTGCCAACGCCTTTTGCTCCCATAATGCTTACTAGCTGGGTGTTCCAGTGAATCTCATTCATTTTTTCGCGGATGATATCCGTTGAGATGTTGGCCAGAAGCCTGTCGCTTTTTCTAAACAATGTGTCCATACGAATGTGTTTTCAGGCTGCAAAGATAATAAAATGTTGTATATATGCAACATTATTTTGAAAAAATGTTGTCTACGCGCAACACTTAGCATTCAAATGGTGGCGGCAGCATCAAAAAGTTTAAAGTCGAAAGTTTAAAGTTGAAAGATGGGTCTTTCACGAAAGCTACCAAAACGAGCACACACTGCCTCGTTTTGTGAAATACGGCATCAACGTTTTCGGTATCGACCCTAAGCTCGACAAATGGGAAATCGCCAACAAAGCCATCGAAGAGACTTACAAATTCTTCGAAAGCATTGGGATTCCTATGCATCTTCGCGACCTCGGCATCGACGAGAGCCGTGTCGGCGAGATGGCACACCACATTGCTGTAAACGAAGGCCTCGACCAAGCCTACGCCCCGCTTACAGAAAAGGACATAGCGGAGATTATCACAGCAAGTTTGTAAGATATGAAAAATCAAGTTTCTGAATTCCGCCGTCACAACCGACACCATCGACATATGCAAGGAATTTTATCACGATGAAAATTGTGTGTATTACGAATTGAAAATTTAGTATACGTTGCAAGACGCCAACAAAATGGGATACTCTGTGGCGTTCAAATATGCATATGGCATCTTTTGGTAAGTGCTGATGAATTAAAAAAAATTGTATCTTTGCAGCCGCTTTGGAAAAGGGAATGCTGTGAAAATCGGCAACAGTACCCGCTGCTGTGAGTCCGGCGTAAAGGCCTGTCAATCAAGCCACTGTCGAAAGATGGGAAGGCGGCAGACTCGGACGAGTCAGAAGACCTTGCCAAGCAGCATAATTAAATTTATTTCGGGATTAAAATTAAATTAAAATGAAAAAGTGTTTCTTTTTAACACTGTCGCTGTTATTTGCGACACTTGTAAATGCTCAATTATCAGGCACTTACACAATCAACTGTAATTCTTCTCAAAATCCGAACTACACCTCACTAAGCGCGGCTGCCTCCGCCCTATCGGCTGGAGTGTCGGGACAGGTGGTTTTTGAAATCGCGCCAGGAACATACGAGGAGTATGTGACAATCAACGAAATCAACGGCGCATCGGCAACCAACCGAGTGATTTTCAGAGGCATGGGCGCCGACAACCAGCAAGTTGTGGTTACCAGCAACGCCGGTTACACCGACAACAGCACTCTCAAACTCAACGGCACCGACTACATCACATTCGAGAACATGACGGTGACGACAACATCGGCAAACAAGGCACGTTTGCTGGTGACTAACGGACAGACCGACTACAACCATTTCTATAACATGCGTTTTGTCGGAGCAGTTTCAACATCCAACCTCGATGGCGACAAAAACCTCGTTTATTACACTAGTGGCGAATGGGTTTGCCACGACAACGAGTTTGTGGGCTGTCATTTCGAAAACGGCTACGTAGCCCTTTATTATCAAGGTAAAAACATCTACACGCTCAATGATGGAGTGTTGGTCGAAAACTGCACCTTCCTCAACCAGTCGTTCAAGGGCGTTTATATCTCTTTCACCGATAATGCGATAGTGCGTGGCAACACCATCACCAACCACACGCACGATGTCTTGACCAACTATCATGCGATGGATTTTTTGCGTATCCGCTACAACAGCGTCATCGAAAACAACGTGATGAACGTGACGCGAAACTCGAACTACGCAACTGTTTTTGAGACGCGTCCGGCGATGGGAACGGCCGAGCAGCCTGTCATAATCAGAAACAACATCATAAACTTTGTTTGCAACGTCAACGCCAGCTACTGTGTCGATTTGAGCGACAGCAACAGCGAATACGTTTATTTCGTCAACAACACCGTGAAATGCAGCGGCACAAGCAACTGCGGCAGTATTTTTGTTGAAAACAACTGGCAGAACCTGCACATTTACAACAATTTGATTGTCAATGAATGCAGCGGTTATGTTTTCCGTATCGGTGTCGCCACTGCTTCAAACCGTTTTATCGATTACAACCGCGTGTCGTTTGGCGGAAGCAATGTCGGAAGACTTGGCACAACAGATTACGCTACATTGAGCGACTGGACAGCTGGAACAGGCTTTGACGCACATTCGGCACTTTGCACGCCTAGTTTCGTTGGCGCCAACGATTTGCACATTACAAGTGCTGATGGTTTGACGGTCGCAAATCCACTTTCATATGTCACCACTGACATTGATGGGCAGAGCCGTTCAACAACAGCACCGTGTGCTGGCGCCGATGAGTTCACTACAGGCACCAATCTGCCGCCTGTAGTGCAAAATCCTGTTTCAAACATCACTTTCGAAACATATCCGGCAAGCCAGACAGTCAATCTGAACAATACTTTCAACGACCCTGACGACCCGAATGAAAATATTGTCATTTCAGTGGCTTCAAACAGCAATCCTTCGCTTGTTTCAACATCGTTGAACAACCGCACTCTGACAGTGACACGTTTGGTGGCAACTGGTGGAACGGCAACAATCACTCTGAATGCCGAGAGTGCAGGACAGTCGGTACAGACATCATTCTCTGTGGAATGCGTTGCAGAAGACCTTCCTCCTGTAGTGGCAAACCAGCTGGCTCCAATCAACTTCACGAACTACCCGCAAACGTTGAGTTTCGACCTCAGCAACACCTTCGACGACCCTGACAACAACAACGATTTCATAGTGATAACTGTTCAGACATGCCCATCGGAAATCAATGCGACAATTGATAACGATGACATGCTTTTCGTAAGCAGAACAACTTCCAGCGCATTCACCAACAAGACTTTAGTCATTCGCGCCACAAGCAACGGCAAACACGTTGATATGAACGTCAGCGTTTCTGGCAACGATGTCACAGTTACTATAGGAACCGCCACTTTCGACGACGTCACTCTTGGTTCAAACGGCTACTGGACTGGCGAAGAAGGCGATAACGAAATGTTCAGCGGCGGCTGGATTTTCACCAATTATTACTCGCAGGCTTATTCGTTCTGGGGCGGCTTCACAGCTTCAAACCACACCGATTTGACTCAAACAGGCATGGATGCGCAATACACCGCTGTCACAGCAGGCGGTTATGACGGTTCGGCACAATACGGAGTCGCTTATACATTGGGTGTACAAACCGACGTCTACGCTTCTGACGGTCAGGCACATACAATCACAGGATGTTATGTCACCAACAACCTTTGGGCTTATCAGAGTGTAGTTAATGGTGACGCTTCTTCAACACCATTTGGCGGCACTAGCGGCAACGATCCCGACTGGTTCAAACTAACCGCAACAGGTAAAAACGCTGCAGGTCAAACTATTGGAACGCTCGATTTTTACCTTGCTGACTATCGTTTTGCCAACAATCAAGACGACTACGTCATCGATACATGGGAATGGTTTGACCTCAGCCCTCTAGGCGCGGTTCACACCATCTCATTCAGCCTTTCATCAACCAAAGGAAACGCTTACGGAATGCTCACTCCGGCCTACTTCTGCATCGATGATTTCAATGGCGAGGCACCGCTTCCTCCTACCCCACCACAAGACGAGCCGCCATACGTCGTAAATCCTGTCGAGGATGTTGTTTTCGATGAGTTCCCACAGTCGATTCAGATTGATTTGGACGGAGTCGCTACCGATCCTGACAACGACGATGATCAAATAGTTTACAGCATTGTTTCAAATTCAAATCAGGAGCAGCTGAGTGCGCAAATGTCAGGTAAGACGCTGAATCTCACCCGCACATCAAGAGAAGAAGCCACCGCCGACCTTGTGATGCGCGCCACAAGCAACGGTCTGTATGTTGATTTCAATATTCATGTCATCATTAATGTCGTGCCAGATGGAATCGAGGATAATGATATCGTAACAATTTCGGTTTATCCGAATCCTGCACATGATTATATCCGCGTAGAGACTATGTGCACATCGCCTGTACAACGCATTGATTTATATGATGTTACAGGTCAGAAGATTCTGTCATCAACCGAAACGGAAATCAATGTCAGCGAATTGTCGGAAGGCGTTTATTTCGTTACAGTTTTCACTGAAACTCAGAAATTTGTTGAAAGAATTATAGTAAAATAGTGAGTTATGAGAAAGCAATATCAAGCAGTTACAGCGGCTGAAGCTGTTAAAGTCATAAAATCAGGCGACCATGTGCACATCAGCTCGGTGTCGAGCGTGCCGCAATGTTTAGTTAAAGCCCTCTGCGACCGTGGTCGTGCCGGTGAGTTGAAAAACGTTTATATCCATCACCTTCACACCGAAGGCGCCGCGCCTTACGTCAACCCTGAGTTCGAGGGTATTTTCCAGCACAACGCTTTCTTCGTTGGCGCCAACGTCCGCGAAAGCGTGCAGAAAGGTCTGGCAGATTACATCCCGGTTTTCCTTGGCGAGACATCAAAACTTTACCGCGAGAAATATATAAAATGTAACGTGGCGATGATTCAGGTGTGTCCGCCTGATAAGTTCGGTTATGTGTCGTTGGGTTCATCGGTCGATGCCACTTTGGCAGCCATGGAGAGCGCCGAGTTCGTCATCGCGGTGGTCAACAAACACGTGCCGCGCACTTTTGGCGACGCATTGGTGCACATCAGCAGAATCAATGTCTTTGTTGAAGACGACACTCCGTTGCTCACCGTCGATATGCCTGAGCCGAACGAGGTGGAGAAGACCATCGGTCGTTATTGCGCTGAGCTCATCGAAGACGGTGCTTGCCTCCAGATGGGTATCGGCTCGATCCCGAACGCCATCCTTTCGTGCCTCCACAACCATAAGAACATCGGCATTCACACCGAGATGTTCTCAGATGGCATCCTGCCATTGGTGAAGAAAGGCATCATCACTGGCGACAATAAGAAACTTGATAAGGGCAAGATTGTATCTACCTTCGTCATGGGTTCAAAGAAGATTTACGACTTCATCGACGGCAACCATGAGGTTTTGCTGAAAGATGTGGAATATACCAACGACCCGTTCATCATCGCGCAGCAGCCTAAAATGACGTCCATCAACTCGGCAATTCAGATCGACCTCTCGGGTCAGGTGTGCGCCGACTCGCTTGGCGACAAGATTTACTCGGGCGTGGGCGGTCAGATTGACTATGTCTACGGCTCGTCGCGCGCTGAAGGCGGGAAGGCCATCATCGCAATGCCTTCGACAACAAAGAAAGGCATCAACAAGATTGTGCCGGCTTTGGATTTGGGCTCGGGCGCTGTCACCACGCGCAACCACATCCACTGGTTCATCACAGAATATGGCGCAGTGAACCTCTACGGCCGCTCGCTGCAGGAACGCGCACGACTAATTATCTCCGTCGCTCATCCGAAATATCAGGAAGAGCTTGACGAGGCGGCGTTCAAGCGCTTCGGTCCACACTATCATTACATTTGCAGAAACATGTAATTACCACCTCCGTCATTTCGAGCGGAACAAAGTGGAATGGAGAAATCTCATCCTTTAGCAGGAGATTTCTCCGCTCCCTACGGTCGGTCGAAATGACGAAAACGAAATAAGTATAAAAATGAACATCAATTTTGTAGAAATCTTCGGAGCCTTCTTCGTGATGGCGGCCATCATCGATATCTTTGGGTCGATACCTATTTTTGTAAGCATGAGGGAACAGAACAAAGTCATCAAGGCGGGTCAAGCCTGCCTGGTGGCTTTGGCGTTGTTTCTGGCGTTTTTCTTTGCCGGCGACGGACTTTTGAGGCTGTTCGGCATCGACAAGGAGTCGTTCGCTGTGGCAGGCTCTTTTGTGCTGTTTGTGCTTGCCGTCGAGATGATTCTCGGCCGTGAAATCATCAAAAACGAGGGTGGCAACAGCGGCGCGAGCATAGTGCCCGTGGCATTCCCTCTCATCGCAGGTCCGGGAGCCTTGACTGGCCTTCTTTCACTGCGTGCCGACTACGCCATCGTCAATATTTTGATAGGCTTACTTCTTAACATCATCCTCGACTACGTGGTGATTCGCCACCTCGACAAGATTCAGAAGCTGCTAGGTCAGAATCTCATCTTCATCCTAAGAAAATTCTTCGGCGTGATCTTGCTCGCGATAGCTGTCAACATGTTCGTCAACAACATCATGGTGATCATTGCGAAGGTGCACTAATGCAACCTTGCCGTGTCCTGCAGGTCTTCCGCCCAGCGTTAGTTGTTTTGATTAAAAAACTAATGGCTGATGGCTAAAAGCTAATGGCTTTTTACTATCTTTGCAAAAAATACTCATAATAATGCGGAATACATCTCTACCGGTTACATTTACGACTATTCTGGCATTTTCGCTGCTGATTTTGACTGTTTCATGCGTCAAGAAGCCTTATGCCGAATGGACAGAAGGCCAGGCCGAAGATGACGGTCGTGCGTTGAATTGTCTGGTTTTGCATAACGTCAATAAGGGCTCGCGCGTGTGGTTTCAGGAGCTTTTCGACTCTAAATCCATAGTCGAGGGCCCGGCTATCAACCATTATCAAGGCACCTCATGGTATATCGATATTCCCGCCGACGGCACTGTCACAATTAAATACTACGGCCGCCCGCTCCCACGTCGGTCGTGGGCTCCCGAAGGCTTTGTTGTGCAACGCCATGGCAAGCCGGACAAGCCGATTGATGTGTATTATCATTTCATAAAACATCCGAAAAACGATGCCCCAGACAACGACTTTGTCTGCCGTTACGATGTGCAGCCCGGCGATATTATCCCTCAGGTTAAGAAAGTAAAATATGGTGTCGAGCCTTTAGAACCAGGCAGCGGTCTCCCCCACGGCTGGTATCGTATAATCATTGACGAAAACTCTCAGCCGACAGTTCAATCGGGCGATGAAGACGGGGCTTTTTATGCCAGCATGACGCTCAGCAAGTTGCCTCAGCCTCTGCAGCCAATGACCATTGAAGATTGGCCCGACAACCAATATCGCGGATTCATGCTCGATGTGGCGCGCGATTTCCGCAGCGTTGACGAGGTGCTGAAAGTGATAGACCTCATGGCATCGTATAAATTCAACACCTTGCATTTCCACATTGCCGACGACGAATCGTGGTGCCTGGAAATCAAAGACCTGCCCGATTTGACCGCCTTCGGCGGAAGTCATGCCCTACCCGACTGGGATTTGCATGAAACCAAGGCTCTGAAGCCGACATGTAACGGCCGCATCAACAACGCAACTTATTATACATCAGAAGAATACAAACATATTTTGCGCTATGCCTGGGAACGTCACATAGCGGTGATTCCTGAATTTGACGCTCCCGGCCATTCCAGAGCTTCAATCAAGGCGATGCAAGCCTACGAGCGACGCACCGGCGACAGCTCGTTACGCCTGCAAGATCCGGCCGACACCTCGCATTACTGGTCGGCGCAAGACTACACCGACAATGTTTTAAGCGTTTATCTGCCAAGTGTTTACAAGTTTTACGGTTTAGTGTTCGACGAGGTCGTCCGTCTGCACAAAGAAGCCGAAGTGCCGCTATTGGCCATTCATATCGGAGGTGACGAGGTGCCAGGTGGCGCTTGGACTGGTCGCGACCGCAAGGCAATGAAAGACCTCTTCACCAACAATATGTTGGAGCTTGCCGAGCAACGCAACATCAAGCTCGCAGGTTGGGAAGACATTGCCAAGGGAATCGAGCCGGCGACAGCCGAACGTCTCAAGCGGTCACTGTATTTCATCAACATCTGGACAGGCAAAGGCATGGAGGGCTATCCGGTGGTCCTCTCCCCCGCCACCAACAACTACATCGATCTGGCTTACAGTGCCGACAATCGTGAAGAGCTCGGACTGTTTTGGGCCGGCTTTGTTGACGAGCGTAAAACATACTCCATGGACCAATCAGATTACACCGGCGACGTAGTCGGAATCTCGGCTCATTTGTGGTCGGAACAACTGCGCGACTTCGACGATGTCACATTCCAAATGCTGCCCAAAGTACTAGGCACAGCCGAACGCGCATGGAACAACAAGTCGGCAGGCGATTTCAACAGATTTTACAGTATCATTGTCGAAAGAGAAATGCCCGTCTGGAACAATTTGGGATATAAATTCAAAAAAAGATAAAATATGAAAGCAACTTATTCACAACGCCTTATCAAACTGGCCGATCTTAATCATCATCAGACTTTCTTTGCCGGCCGCTGCTCGGAGTATTTCCTTGAAAGCTCGTATTTCGCTGTAGCGCAATATGTCGACACCAAAGACACAGTGCTTTTGGTGCTTCACGGCATCGATTTCAAATTTCCTATATTCGCCGGTGACATAGTCACATTCGAGAGCAAAGTCATAGCGGCAGGACGCTCCACCCTTACAGTCTATACCAAGATGTACCGCAGCCGCGAACCTGAAAAGATAGCCGCCGACGGCTTCGCCACCTTCTCATATCTCGACGAGAACCATCATTCCAAGCCGCACGGAGTCGTAATCACGCCCGAAACAGACGAGGAACGCTGGCTCAACAAGCAAGCCGTAGAGGTTTTGGAAGAATCAAAACAGCGCGCCAAAGCAATGAATGCGCATTAGAATCCGGCCCAGAACCACTCCCAGAACTTCTGCTCCATCTCTTTCCAAGTGTTGGCGGTGGCAGCTTCGAAATCGGCTGTGTACTGGTTGAGTTCTTTTATGGCTTCGTCCTTCTTGTCTTTCTTCAGAAGTTTCTCAACTCTTTTCTCGAGTTCTGGCATTTCTGTCATCGCCTTTTCCTCGTAGCGGAGAATATTATCGTACATTATGCCCTTGCAGCTTCCCCAGTTAACCTGAGCGAGCTTGTTGGCTTTTCTGTAGCGCCACAGTGCCGCCTCTTCGTTGTAACCGCCGTGACCGCATCTGTTGAAGCATTTAGGCATCTGTGTGCAGCCGCTGTAGACCGGAATTCTCGGGCTCTGGCCAGGATTTTCAACCGACAGCCACAGCACTCCGCCAATCTCGTCAGGCATCCAGCCACGCAACTGTGCCACGAATGAATACGAGCACCACGACATTGCCACGCCGCGTTTGAAATCAACTGTACCTGGCTTCAGCATATTGTAAACGCTACGCTCGGTACCGCTCATCCAAGGGTTGGCTGTAGGTGACACTATGGTGTCGCCGGTTCTGCTGACAACCTTCAGGTTGGCAATCTGGTCGATAGGTGTGCCCTCGTAGTTGGCGCGGAACAAACGCATCACGTCACGCACGTCGACTTTCTCTTCCGGCTTCACCGAGAATGGCATCTCGTCGTCGTCAATCTTCAGGCCCAGTGATGGTGCCAGTTCGTTGAGGATGTACCATTCACGCTCGCGGAAGTTCTTGCCTTGAGCATAGCTCGGACCGAATGCTTTGTACCAGATGAAGTCGCCTTCGCCGTCCCAGAGGCCGCATCTAATGGCCACTTCCTCCACATTGTCCGAACAACGGAAGTTTTTCTTGTCGTCTCGGTTCAAGTATTTGATTCTCGGGATGTTGGCCGACACGCCGACTTCGCCGTCGGGCACGCGCTGTGCTGCCCAGATGCCGCCCACCTTGTCAGGACCTTCGCCCAAGATTTCCATAAGCCACACCTCTTTGGTGTCGGCTATAGTGATAGCCTCGCCGCTGTCGCCGTAGCCGTATTTCTCGACGAGTTCGGCTATGACTGAAATGGCGTCTTGTGCGTTGTCGCAGCGCTGCAAGGCCACACGCTCCAGTTCCTCAATCCAGAACATTCCGTCATTGTTTCTGAGGGTGTCAGGGCCTCCGAAAGTGGTTTCGCCTATGGCCAGCTGTTTCTCGTTGAAGCAAGGATATGCGGTGTTGAGATATGCATACGTGTGTGCTGCTTGCGGAATCTCGCCCACTTCCTTCACCCCATGTTTGTCGTTGACGTCGTAGGTGCGCATGCTGCCTTTGTATATCTTCATCATGGCGCCTTCTTCGTAATCGGCGGCCTTTTCCCATCGCATCCATGTGCGGTAACCGCCGTCGCAAGTGTGCGATGTCATCACCGAACCGTCTGTAGAGGCTTTCTTGCCGACCATGATGCTGGTGCAATATGCGCCGTCAAATTCGCTTTCATCGATAACAAACTGAGCGCTCAAGCTCAATGTCATCGCAATTATCAATAAGGTACCGATACTTTTTAATACTGTCTTCATATCATTAAAATTTTAAACTTTAATTACTAATCATCGACTTCAAACCATGCAAAGCCTCACTTCAAGGTGAATCCTTACGGCTTCACATTCGTGATGCCTTGCATAGTTTTACGTCGTCATAACTTCAATACTTTACAACTTTCTAACTTTACAAACTTTCTAACTTTCAACTTTCAACTACTCTAAACTCTACACTTTAAACTCTAAACAATTACTCGAGGTGAAGCCGAGAAAAACGTGAAATTCACTTTCCCGTATTTCCGATGGTCGTAATAATTCGGATGCGCCGAAAAATCAATGGTCCGGTCGTGCTCCACCACCAGTATGCCGTCTTCCTTCAACAAGCCTCTTTCAAAAATCAGACTCACAATCAAGTCGTAATGTTTGCAGTCGTAAGGCGGGTCGGCAAAAATGAGATCGTACTTTGCGTTATGCATCGGCAGGAAGCGAAACACATCCGATTTCACCACTGCCAGCTCAGTCATGCCAAGCTTATTGGCAGTCTCACGGATAAAGCGTACGCAGTTGTTGTTTTCGTCAACTGCAGTCACATGCTGACAGCCTCTCGATACCATCTCATACGAAATATTGCCGGTACCGGCAAACAAATCCAAAGCCGTGGTATCCTCCCAATTCAGCTGATTTTCGAGAATATTAAACAAACTCTCCTTCGCCATGTCGGTTGTCGGACGTGTCGGTAGGTTGTCGGGCGCCACGATCTGCCTTCTCTGATGTCTGCCTCTTATAATTCGCATTGTATGTCTTTTTTGAAACGGATGTCACGTACATATCGTTTGACGAGTTCCACTATCTGCGAATCCTCCTCTATCATGCCCATGAAATAAACCGGCACCGTCTCCTTGTCGAGATGCAGCTGCTCGATTGTGAAAAGCAGAAAATAGAGGAAGTCTTCCTTTGTCTTGAAGCGGAAGCTGTTGTCAAACAAAAAATTGCCGCCCTTCAGCACAGTCATCTCGTAGCTGCCGTCCTTTACCCGAAGATAAATTCTCGGCTCTTCGGTACGTTCGGCATTGTCGTTAACCAGGCCTGTCAGAAAGGCGCTTGCAGCATGATGAAACTCTGTTTTCTCCGATGTCAATTCCTCATAATCATCAGCCGAAACCGCATAAACATTATAAACATCGGCACAACCAACGTAATCGCTGCAAATTACATTGTTTTCACCGGCAATACCCAAAAACTTTAAATATTGTTCTTTTTGTTTTTCTTGGAACACAGCAGCCGGCACAAAAGTGTAGTTGTTGTTGTCAATTACAACATACGAAAAACCATCCGCCGAATGCCGGATGGTTAATTCGTGATTGTTCAAACTTTCGACTGATGAAACCATTTCTGTCGATTACAATGATTCCCAGTTACCGTTCAATGAAGGCTCATCCATCGAACCGACCTTCAGACCGGCGTATTTGTCGAGGTCTTCCTGCTCGGCTCTGAGGTTGTTGACTCTCTGCTGATCGAGGTCCCACAAATAAACTTTGTAAGGAGTCTTGGCCTCAAACACAGCCACCTTCAAACCGCCACGGGTAATGTAGCCGGCCTGCATCTCGAACTGTTCGTCTTGTGAGAACGGCACGATGCGAAGGCTGTTCACATCGAAGTTGTCTCTGTTTTTGAACAATGAATCCACAACTTTCACATAACCGACTGTATCGTTGATGGTCTTGGTGAATGTGGTATCATTAGGATCGGCGACAATATGCACAACTGGAAGCTCACCTGATTTGATATAGTCGATGAGAGTGTCAAAACTGCCAGTGTATCTGTTGTAAGTCTGCTTGAACAGAGTCTGGGTGTTTCTGATATCCTTCAGATTCTGCACCACCTGCATTTCTCTCTCTTTACGTGTGTTTTCAAAAACTACAGGCTCGCTGATGCTTTTGTAAACCAGATAAACTAAAAAAATAGCGACAATCGCCAATCCGATGTTGATTAAAGTCAGTTTTTTATTATTCATGATGTTAAATTTTATTTTCTATTTTTCAGCTTGCAAATTTAGCGATTTTTTTTAATGATAATGTTTTTTTTGAAAAATATTTTATGCGTAATACTCAACGTCAAGACCCAGAGCCTTAACTCTTTCGGCAATCTTAGACATCTCGTCGGCGCTCAGCTTCTCCAGATTTTTCTCAGGCGTTTCCCGGTCGATAACATAAATCATTGTTTTTCTGGGTTTAATTTTTTTCAGATGCTCAAGCCACAATCCGATTTCTTCTTCGGTCGTATTGTCGATCTTCCGCCCGTCATGTTCGCCTCGCAGAAATAATGTTTGGATAATCACCTCACCCCCAAAACGTTGCAAATCTTCGATATATTGCTCAAGGTTGATTTTCACGTTTGGCAAGTTGACTTTTTTAATTGTCTCAAGTGTGCCGCCGTCAAGTTTGCAGATATTATTGTCAACCTTCTGCAAGGTCTTGAAAATGTTATCCTTATGAATATTTGTACCGTTTGTCAGCACGCTTATCACCGCGTTTGGAACGTATTTGTCGCGCAACTTTATGGTTATATCAATGATTTCAGGAAAATCGGGATGAAGCGTAGGCTCGCCGTTGCCCGAAAAAGTGATGCTGTCGGGCTCTTTAGGTGTCCCGACCAGGCTTTTCAGCGCTTCTTCGAGTGTTTTCTCGTATTCCTGAGGTGTTGCGAAATGCGCTTTGCCGTCACGATGCTCCGGATTCCATCCGCACTCGCAATAAACACAGTTGAATGTACAGATCTTCCCTACTTTTGGCAACAGATTAACGCCCAACGAGTTACCCAATCTCCGACTATGTATCGGCCCGAAAACCAAATCTTCAGTTAAAAATGCCATTGTGAAATTTTTTTTTGCAAAGATATAAAAAAACTAAGGTCTAAAGTCTAAAGTCTAAAGTCTTTTTATTATTTTTGCAAAAAATAGTAAACCATGAAGACAAAACAGGAAATCACTGAAAACTGGCTGCCGCGCTACACCGGTCAAGAGCTCGATAAGTTTGGGAAATACATACTTCTGACTAATTTCAAGCATTATCTTGATTTATTTGCCGCCTGGAACAATGTCCCGATTGTGGGCGAAGAGCGTTCAATGCCATGCGCCACGGCCGGCGACATCACCATGATCAACTTCGGCATGGGCAGTGCCAACGCCGCCACCATAATGGACCTGCTGAGTGCCGTTCATCCCAAAGCAGTGCTTTTCCTGGGTAAATGCGGTGGTGTGAAAAAGAAAAACCAAGTCGGCGATTTAATTCTGCCCATAGCCGCCATCCGTGGCGAAGGAACGTCCAACAACTACATATTGCCCGAAGTGCCCGCGTTGCCGGCATTCTCACTGCAGAAAGCAATCTCCACTGCAATACGCGACCACCGTCACGACTACTGGACCGGAACCGTTTACACCACCAACCGCCGCGTCTGGGAACACGACGAAGAGTTCAAGGAATATCTGCACAAAACACGCTGCATGGCGGTCGATATGGAGACTGCCACCATCTTTGCGGCAGGTTTCGCCAACGAAATCCCAACAGGCGCTTTGTTGCTGGTTTCCGACCAGCCTATGATTCCTGAAGGTGTAAAAACCGAGGCCAGCGACAAGAAAGTGAGTTCGATGTTTGTTGAAGAGCATATCAAAATCGGCATAGACGCTCTGCATCAGATTATAGAAAACAAGTTGACCGTCAAACATTTGCGCTTCTAATGACCTACGAGCAGATTCTTTCGGACATTAAGAATAAAATTTACCGTCCAGTGTATTTTTTGATGGGCGAAGAGCCGTATTTTATCGACTCTATAAGCGACGCCATCGAAAGCACCGTGCTGGATGAGGCCGATAAGGCGTTCAACCAGATTATCCTTTACGGAAAGGACGTTAACGTGCACGACATAGTCACTCAGGCACGCAACTTCCCGATGATGGGTAACTATTTGGTAATCATCGTAAAAGAAGCTCAGGATGTCAAGCAAATCGAGACTATGGAGCCGTTTTTGGAGATGATTCCCGACACCACCATTCTCGTGATCGACTACAAATACAAAAAGCTTGACAAACGCACCAAATTCGCCAAAACGCTCGACAAAGACTATGTTCTGTTCGAATCGAAAAAGATGTACGACAGCGACATTCCGAAGTGGATTGTCAAATATCTCGACGGGCGAAACTACAAGATTTCGCAAAAGGCATGTCAGATGCTTGCCGACTTCCTTGGCAACGATCTGCAAAAGGTGCGCAACGAGTTGGAAAAGCTGATTGTGGCCGTGCCCCAGAAGAAAACCATCGACGACAACGATGTCGAGTACAATATCGGAATCTCGAAGGATTTCAACATTTTCGAGCTTCAGAAAGCCATCAGCTACGGCGATTTCCCGAAGGCGGTACAAATCATCAATTATTTCGGCGACAACACCAAAGACAACCCGTTAATCGCCACAGTAATAATGCTTTACTCCTATTACTGCAAACTCCTGAAGCTGCATTACGCCACCGATAAATCGAAAAACAGCGTCGCCTCGGTCCTTGGTGTCAACCCCTTCTTTGTTGAAGACTTCTTCGAGGCCGCCCGCCGCTACGACATCCGCAAATGCGTGCAATGCATAGCCGTCCTTCGCGAATTCGACCTGAAATCAAAAGGTTACAATGTGGGTGATGTCAGCCAAAAAGATTTGTATCGGGAGATGATTTACAAGCTGATGAGATAGTTTAGAAATACTGCTCTACGGCGAAGGCAAATTGCTCGATGAAAATTTGCTTAAATGCAGAAATGTTGTTTTGCTCGTAAAAAATGAGCATTGCCTTTTTGTAGTCGATAGAATCAACAGTTCGGAATGATATCGGACAGTAATTATTGGCAATCAGGATGGCATTGCTGGTAATACGAGCCGTGCGCTTGTTGCCATCGGCAAACGCTTGGATGTAAGAAAGCAAAACCAAAGCGAGAATGGCTTTCTCGAAAACATTCTCTTTTGCATTGATAAGACTACAGGAATCCTCTAACGCCTCTCGAATTTGAAACTCGTTGTCAAGCGGACGGTAATTGGTGCCAGTGATGCCGACACGACGCTTGCGGATGCCTTTATCCACCTCAAGTTCCTTGACGAGCAGACTGTGAATGTCTTCAATTCTTCTGACACTCAGTTTTTTAAGATAATCAGGATTGTCAAGAATAAAGTCCAACGCATCCTTGTGATTCAAAAGCATCACCGCCTCTTCTTTCGTCTTACCCGATGCCGTTTGTTTTTCTTTCAAAAGCTTCTCGGTCTCAAGCAGCGAATAGGTGTTTCCTTCGATTTGCGACGATTTCCAGCTCAAATCGATGCCGAGACGTTCCATTTCCTTACGATATTCGGTGTCGGAAATGCCTTGCAAATTCTGTTTAAACTGGTTTTGCAGAGCATTAAGCCGTTCCATCTCCTCTGATGTGAAAATCTCAACTTTCGGCAATATCTCATTTATCAAAGAGAAATTAAAACCACTTTGGATAACACGTTCGTCGGTCTCTTTTTTGAAATATGTTTCAATATCAATTTTCATTGTCACTTGAGCTTGGGCGGATATGCTATAACGTGTGGCTCGACCTTGTCCAACAACATCCACTTCGCCTTTTCCGACAAGCGAAGCTAGCATCCTCTTAAGCGTGGCGGGACTTTCAGTAAGATTCAAACCAGTTTCTATATCATTCCTTGAGCTCTCAGGATGAAAATGCAAAAATTGAAGTATTTCCAACTCTTTTTTCATGACAATGTTTTTTTTTACGGCTCAAAATTACTTTTTATTTTAATACAAATAACAAAAAATGAGCCGTAAAATGATTTTTTATGATAATTTTGAGCCGAAAAGACAAAATGGTGTTGGATGTCGGTATCCGATAAGCGTGCTGAAGGCACGCTAAATTTTTCAAAAAAATAATTGAATATTATTAGAAAAGTTGTATTTTTGTGTCGATTTATGAGCAGTCGATGACTGTTATTTATTGAACAAAATAACGAAGCGTTATGCTTTGCTTGTAATTGGAAATGTGAGAAGTTTTCAAAGGGTTGCAAGCAAGTGTAAGGTTCACGCTATGGCGTGGACTGTTTGCATTTTCCCAACCCAAGGTCTTTCTCACAACCTCCAATTAGGAAATGCATTTCAGTTCCACGCTTCTTTCATTAATAAATCCGTGGTGGGGCTGACACGGAAGGAGAAATAACATATGAAAAAAAACTTACACCTTTTGATGGCAGCCATTCTGCTGCTAGCATTCACATCAATCTGCTCTGCCCAAGAGAAATCTTACAAAGAGTTCATGAAAGAACGCAAGGAAATGCAGAAATTTACCAAAGACCAAGCCAAGGAAAAAGCTTCAAAAGACGCTCGAAAAGCCGCAAAACAGTTGCAGAAAGAAGGCTGGAAAGTGGCTCCCGGCTCACTTCCAATGGATAAACAGCTTGACCGCCTATATGAGATGCAATATGAAATCGACCTTGAAACAGGTTTCCCTAAATTTATAAAAGGTGAAGCAATGTCTACAGGCGGCAATTACGACGCAGCCAAGATGCAGGCAGTGAACCTCGCAAAAATCGAGTTGGCTGGAAACATCTCAACTGAAGTGGGCGCGCTTATCGACAGTCGTGTTGAAAACAACCAGTTGGATCCTGAAGAAGCTGTATCTGCAACCGAATCTGTTATGGCTGCCAAAAGCCTTATCCAACAGAAAATCGGAAGAACCATAATGGCATTGGAAATTTATCGTGACTTGAAAAACAAGAACAAAGAGGTAAGGGTGATTGTTATGTACAACAGCGATATGGCAAAAGCCGCAGCAAAAGATGCCATCCGCGAGGAAATGACGAAAAAATCAGACAAACTCGCCGGACAACTTGATGAAATCTTAGGCTTTTAAATATGAAAAGACTTGTTTTTTCAATCATTCTGCTGACATTGGCTTTCATATGCAACGCACAGAAAGCCGTCAGCGTGAGCGGTGAATATCGCTATATTGTTCCAGAAAACGTGTCAATAACCGATGCCAAGAAAATTGCTATAGAGCGCGCGAAAAACGAGGCTATGGCAAAAGAGTTCGGAACGCTTGTTACGCAAACAAATACAAGCACAATGAAAACCATTGACGGGAAAGTTGAAACAGGTTTTACCTCAATAGGCGGTACCGAATCGAAAGGCATTTGGATTGACGACACCAAGGAACCTGAAGTGAAAGTGCTTTTTGAAAACGACGTGATGGTTGTTGAGGCCAAAGTTTGGGGCAAAGCAAGGGAAATCAAGAACTCGGAGACTGATTTGGAGATTAAGATTTTATGCAATGGGTTGGAAGGCGAGCATTTCAAATACATTGATAAAAAATCTTCCAATAATGACAAGTTTTCCATCGATTTCAAGGCTGCATCCAAAGGATATGTTGCGATTTTTTTGCGTGAAGGAGACCTTGACGCCCCGATTTCCTGCCTTTTGCCTTACGAAAACGAGAACGGCGAGGCTCGCATGGTGAAAAGCGGTACGACATACAACTTCCTTACAAAAAAAGACCCGATTTATCCTTACTCTGAAGGAACGGTTCTTACGACCGAAAAAGATGTTGAATATAATACAATAATAATTGTTTTTTCTAAAAACCAATTTGGTATGCCACTTTCTGAAAAAGGTGAATTTGTGGATGAAATAGATGTTGACAAATTCGACAAATGGCTCCGCAAGAACCGCCTCAACGACGAGACGATGCAAGTGATTAAAAAAACTGTTGAAATAAGAAAAAAATAATAATAATTATAAAATTCAATAAATATGAAAAAACCAAATCTGTTAAAGTTATTGTTTTCAGCAATTGCGATAGCAATAGCATTTTCAAGTTGTAGTGTTTACAACGAATCAATGGTAAAGTCTCATAATCAACCTGTTTCTCCGAAACTGCCTAATTTAAAATTTGAATCAAAAGCGACATGTGTAATCGCTGGTCAAGATTTTGATATCATTGAAAAAACGATTAATGATGAATTAACAAATAATATTATCTCATCGGGAAAACCATCGAATGGTAGAATAGAGGTAATATGCGACAAATACACACTTAAATCCAGTTTTGCAATTCCATACCTTTCAGGATTAAGTTTGTTCACTTTAAATTTTGTCGGATTTCCAATAAGTTCTGTCGAAATCAATATGAGATTGAAATTCAATATATATGACAATAATAATAACCAGATAAAAGATTATTCTTATGAAGTGAGAGATAAATCTTTAATGGGTTTTTATTATGGTAGGGGAGGTCGTGTAGTTTTAGTGGATGTTACAAAAAAAGCATTGACAGAATTTAGAAAAGATGTTGAAAGTGATGCCCAATACATCACAGAACGGTTAAATGCACCAGTCAAGCCACAATATCCGAGCTACGATAATAATTATATACAACAGCCTGTGATTGCTCAACAACCAGTTCAGCAGACAGTTACTCAAAAAGCGACATACACACAAACTACACTGCCAAATGCCATTACATCTGATGTTGACGTTAACATTCCGAAAACCGACCGCAAGGCGAGCGACACGTTTGTCCTCATTATTGCAAACGAACATTACACTTTTGTCGATAACGTCGATTATGCAATTCACGATGGTGAGATTTTCAAAGAATATTGCCTTAAAACATTGGGCGTTCCGGAAAAACAGGTTTGGTTCTATCAGGATGCTTCTGGAGGTATCATTTCCGGCGGTGTTGGCAAGATGGTTCAGGCTATGAGCTTGTTCGAGAATTCCAAAGCAATTGTTTATTATTGCGGTCACGGCATTCCGGATGAGCACACTGGCGATGCTTACATAGTGCCAACCGACGGTAACGGCAAGAACCTCGCCACATGTTACAGCCTTAATAAGATGTACACGACACTTGCAGCTTCAAATGCTGTCAGTGTGACATATTTCATGGATGCATGCTTCAGCGGCGCGAATAAAGAAGGGTCGATGTTAGTCGCTGCGCGTGGTGTGGCTCGTGAACCAAAGAAAGAGACGCTTAGCGGTAACACTGTTGTGTTTTCAGCTGCTTCAGGTGATGAAACTGCAATGACATTCAAGGAAAAAGGCCACGGTTTGTTCACATATTATCTTTTGAAAAAACTTCAGGAAACCCAAGGCGATGTCAGCTATGGTGACCTTGACGATTATATCAAGAAAAACGTGAAACGTGAGTCGTTCCTCACAAATGAGAAGGTTCAGACCCCAACAACAAATGTGAGTGAAAATGCTACCGAAACCTGGAAACAGATGAAGTTGAAATAATTTTTCAATTTCAAAAATAATCCCCGAACGTATTGAGAAATCAAACAAGTTCGGGGATTTTTGTTTATATTAATGTCGTACAAAATATTTGGTGAAATGATTATAAAATCGTTATATATCAATATAATATATCATCTTTAATGAAAAAAACTTTTGTCAAAGTTGCTTTTTTGAAATGTTTTTTGTATTTTTGTAACATGAAACTCAAACGATAAGTTGTTGTTATCGTTTTATTTTTGTTTAACAATTAGATTAAAATTTATGGAATCTTTAATGATTACTCAGGATTATTTGCAGGCGGTGAAAGCCTTGAAAGATGCCATAACGCAGAGCCGTTATCGCGCGATACAACATGCTAACAAGGAGGTTTTATATCTTAATTATGCTATCGGAAAGTTTATTTCCATCAACAGCCGCTCGGCGAAATGGGGCAGCAATGCCATAAAAATCATATCCGGACTTTTACAAAAAGAGATGCCAGTTCTAAATGGTTATTCTAAAACAAATTTAATATGAATATAACACAAATACCAAATGATGATTCCTTAGATAGTATCAAAATACGTGAAGGAATAATTCGAGATTTTTATCGTGAATGGAAAGAAAAGAATCCATCACAGAGGAAATATAATATTTCATTGAAAGATTATATAAATATCCGTATGGTTTCGATTATTGAAACCAGTGAACATGCGGCCAAAAACTATCTTTCAACTCTGGCTGTCATGCAACTCGATTCAATTCTTGCCGGAGCGAAGAAAGTTTCTATTCAAAAGACCAAATCTGATAGTAAAAACCAAAACCTTTTGAAAGAATCATGATTATGGAATATGAAATGACCTGCATTGGTAAAGTTAAAATGACTGTTGGCATACGTCGAAGGACACATGAAAAGGTTCAGTATTGTATTACAGCTATCAGGAATGAATAATGAAAAAGGCATCTTTTTGTAGATGCCTTAAGTCTTGCCCCTTTTGCGTGAAGGAGGGTTACACTTTCGTGTGATGCTATGCGGGCGGGGGCTGCGCACTACTCATATACATCGTCCTATCACGACTTTTCTGGCTGCAAAAATACAACTTTTTATATATGTGCAGCTGTTTTAGAGAATTTTTTCTTTATTTACGATTCTTTTTAATCCACTCTTTCGCGTTTACAAACGCCTCAATCCATGGTGCCACTTCATCGTCTTTGCGGTTTTGCGGATAGTATGCCCATTGCCATGGCAAGAATGCTCTTTCGAGGTGAGGCATCATTGCGAGATGACGGCCGTCGGCAGAGCAGATGCCGGCCACCGACCATGGCGAACCGTTAGGATTTGCCGGATATCCGTCGTAGCTGTAGGTCAAGGCGATGTTGTATTTCTCCTTGCCGTATGGGAAGTTGAACTTGCCCTCGCCGTGAGCGATCCACACACCGAGACGACGGCCTTTGAGGCTCTTAAGCATGATGCTGTTGCTGTCGGCGATGTTCACGTTCACAAATCCTGACTCAAACTTGTGTGAGTCGTTGTGAATCATGCGCGGATGCTTGTCGTGGTCAGGGTAGATGAGGTTGAGCTCGGTCATGAGCTGGCAGCCGTTGCAGACGCCAAGACTCATAGTGTCAGGACGACGGTAGAAGTTCTCTAGAGCCTTGCGTGCCTTCTCGTTGAAGAGGAACGCTCCAGCCCAGCCTTTCGCCGAACCGAGAACGTCGGAGTTGCTGAAACCGCCAACAAACACTATCATGTTGACGTCGCTGAGGTCTTCGCGTCCGCTCACGAGGTCGGTCATGTGTACATCCTTGACATCGAATCCGGCAGTGTAGAGCGCGTATGCCATCTCGCGGTCGCATTGGCAGCCTTTCTCACGGATGATGGCGGCCTTCACGCCCGAAGGAGTTCGACGGTGCATGTCGATGCCCAGATCCTTGGCCTTGCCGGTGAAGCTGCCGAAGTCAAACTTAAGTGCCTGATTCTTATAGTTTTGATAACGCTCCAAAGCTTTCTCTTCGCCACTCTGTTTTCTGTCGAGGAGATATGAGCTCTTATACCAGAGGTCACGTAAAGCGTTGATATCCAATTCGTAAGCTTCCTGACCTTTCTTAAGGTTGATGCTGCGCTTGCTGTTTGGCTTGCCGATGACGGCATATTTGATGCCTTCTTTATCGAGTAACTCCTTGACTTTCTTGTCTTTAACTTGAATAACGACAGCCGGTTGCTCGCTGAATGCCACGCTGATGAGGTCGCTGCCGAGTGCACTTAGGTCGATGTCCATGCCGCCTTCGTTGTTGGCGAATGTCATCTCAAGCAAGGTGGTGATTAAGCCGCCTGCCGACACGTCGTGACCTGCCATCACAAGACCTTGCTCGATGAGCTTCTGCAAGGTGTTGAAGCACTTCTTAAAGTATTCAGTATCAGCGACATCTGGAGTCTTCTGACCAATTTTGCTCAAAATCTGTGCGAAACTGCTGCCACCGAGGTTAAAGCCGTCTTTCGAGAAGTCGATGTATACGATTTCTGAGTCTTTGTCGTTGACAATCACTGGCTTGACGGCCTTTCTGATGTCTTTTACCTCACCTGCTGCCGTCACGATGACGGTGCCAGGAGCGAGCACCTTCTGACCGTTTTTGTATTTCTGAGTCATCGACAATGAGTCTTTACCTGTCGGGACGTTGATGCCAAGTGCTAACACGAAGTCGCTCAACGCTTTAACAGCGCGGTAGAGTCGCGCGTTCTCGCCCGGGTTCTTGGCCGGCCACATCCAGTTGGCACTCAATGAAACGCCTTTGAGGTTCTCCTCGATTGGTGCCCAAACCAAGTTGGTAAGTGACTCGGCAACAGAGAGTCTCGAGCCTGCTTCAGGGCTTATCAAAGCTGCTGCCGGAGCGTGTCCGAGTGCTGTTCCGATACCTCTAACACCTTGATAGTCAAGTGCCATGATGCCGAGGTCGGTGAGTGGAAGCTGCACCTCGCCGGCGCACTGCTGCAAGGCTACGCGACCTGTAACTGAGCGGTCGACCTTGTTGGTGAGCCAGTCTTTGCAAGCTACGCCTTCTATCTGAAGCACCTTCTTGAGGTAGTCTTCGAATTTATTATTCTGATATTCGACTTTCTTGAATTTATAATCGACGTCGTTGTCGGTCAAAACTGTCTTTGGAGCGCTTCCGAAGAAGTCGGAGAGACTCAAATCGATAGGATTGACGCCATTTTTGCGGACAAATCTTAAACGCTGGTCGTTGGTCGATTCGCCAACCATATAATAAGGTGCGCGTTCGCGTTCAGCTGTCTGGCGGATAATCTCGGTATCTTGTTTATTTACAAGCAATCCCATGCGTTCCTGCGACTCGTTTCCGATGATCTCCTTGTCGGAAAGTGTCGGGTCGCCGACCGGAAGGTTGTCGACGTAGACTGTGCCACCGCTCTTGTCGATGAGCTCGCTGAGGCAGTTGAGGTGACCGCCGGCACCGTGGTCGTGGATAGAGCGCACAGGGTTGCTGTCGTTCTCCACCATGGCGCGGATGACGTTAGCCACACGTTTCTGCATCTCAGGATTGGCACGCTGCACGGCGTTGAGCTCGATGGCGTTGGAATACTGGCCTGTACCCACGCTCGAGACCGCGGCGCCGCCCATTCCGATGCGGTAGTTGTCGCCGCCCAAAACGATGATGAGGTCGCCCGGCTCAGGGTCTTCCTTCATGCTGTCGTCGGCCGGAGCGAATCCGATGCCACCAGCAAGCATGATGACCTTGTCGTAGCCGTAGTCGTTGGTTTTATTGTCGTTTTCGCTATGTTCGAAGGTAAGGAGCGATCCGTTGATGAGCGGCTGTCCGAACTTGTTTCCGAAGTCAGATGCTCCGTTCGATGCCTTGATGAGCAGTTCTTCAGGGGTCTGATAGAGCCACGGACGTGCCTTGAAGTTGTCTTCCCACTCGCGGCTCTCGTCGTTACGAGGGTAGCAAGTCATGTAAACGGCTGTTCCTGCCAACGGGATAGAGCCTCTACCGCCAGCGAGACGGTCGCGGATCTCACCACCAGTGCCTGTCGCGGCTCCGTTGAACGGCTCGACAGTCGTCGGGAAGTTATGTGTCTCTGCCTTGACAGAGATGACGGTGTCTATATCTTTGATTTTGAAGAAGTCAGCCTTATGCTGAGTTGCCGGTGCGAACTGTTCGACCTTCGGTCCGAGGATGAATGCGACGTTGTCTTTGTATGCCGACACGAGGCGGTTGGTGTTGGTCTTCGAGGTCTTCTTGATGAGTACGAACAGCGTGTCGGGCATCTCTTTGCCATCGATGATAAAGGTGCCGTTGAAGATTTTGTGGCGGCAGTGCTCCGAGTTGACCTGTGCGAAGCCATAGACCTCCGAGTCGGTGAGGGCGCGACCTATTTTCTTGCTTATACCTTTCAGATAATCAATCTCTTCCTGGCTGAGCGCGAGGCCTTCCTCGTTGTTGTATGCGTCGATGTCGGTGATATATTTCAGCGGCTCAGGCTTGCGGTCGATGAAAAACACGTTCTGGTCGAGGTCGTGATATTTGTTTTGCAGCATCGGGTCGAAGCTGTTGTCGTTTTCCTCGACGGGATGGAATTCCTCGATACGAGAAACGCCGCGAATGCCCATGTTTTGAGTTATTTCGACGGCGTTGGTGCTCCAAGGGGTTATCATCTCGCGGCGCGGACCGAAGAAGAAGCCTTTGACGACATTTTCTTCAATTTTGGTGGCGTCACCGAAGAGCCAATTGAACTTTTTGATATCGTTTTCTGAATGATTCTCAACGCTTTCTACAGCGATGACTGTGTTCTGACGGGTTTTGAAAAAGATTATCATGGTATGAGATTTTCAAGGCGCAAAGATACAAAATAGTTTAGAGTTTAGAGTTGAAAGTTTAAAGTTTTTTTGTATTTTTGCGACTTAAAATCATTTTTCAATGAAAAGATTTATTACCATTGTTGTTTTATTACTCATTTCAGCGACTGCCATAGCCCAGCAACGTAAAGTTCTAACCTTCAAAGTTGACAACGTCAAGTTCAAAATGATAGCCGTGGAAGGCGGTACTTATAAAATGGGAGCTCAAGGCGTCTATTACAAAGACGACAATTATGATCCCGATGTTAACGGTGATTATGTCCAGGAAGTTACAGTTGGCAATTTTTATATTGCCGAATACGAAGTAACAGAAGAATTATGGTCGGCGGTAATGAAAAGAGATCCCCATTATATGAGAAATGGCAAACCTTATAATCTTACCCATCCTGTGGAATTATCACATGAAGATTGTCTGGATTTTATCGAAGAGTTGAACAGAATCACTGGCGAAAAATTCAGAATGCCCACTAACGAGGAATGGGAATATGCTGCCAGAGGCGGAAATCGCAGTCATGGTTATATGTACAGTGGAAGTGACAATATTAAAACAGTTGCTTGGTACCGTAAAAATGCAAAATACAGTTGTCATGCTGTCGGCAAAAAGAAACGCAACGAACTTGGTATATTTGACATGAGTGGTAATGCCGCGGAATGGATTAGCGGATATGGCCTCAGAGGTGGTGATTATAAGAGCAATTCCAGTGGATGCAAAGTCAATCGTAAAGCTCAAAAATTTGATCACTCCAACATCAGCCACGAAGAGCACGGTATACGCCTTGTTCTATCAAAATAAGGTTGAAAATTAATTTTTCATAAAAATGTCGCACGTATTAATAAAAGTTGTAATTTTGCAGTCCGAAAAATTTGAAAAAATATAATTACAAATTAATGTACGCAATCGTAGAAATAGCAGGGCAGCAGTTCAAGGTGAGCAAGGGAGATGAAATCTTCTGCAACCGCTTGAATGGCGATGTCGACAGCGCTATCAGCTTCGACAAGGTGTTGTTGATCGACAATGACGGCAGCACAAGGGTTGGCACCCCCGTCCTCGAAGGTGCTAAAGTAGATGCCAAGATTATGCAGCATCTCAGAGCAGACAAAGTTCTTGTTTTCAAGAAGAAAAGAAGAAAAGGTTATCAGACCTTAAACGGCCACCGTCAGGATTTGAGCAAGGTGCGCATTGAAAACATCACTGAATAATAAACCGAAAAAATTAAAGAATTATGGCACACAAGAAAGGCGTTGGTAGTTCCGAAAACGGTCGTGAATCACACAGCAAACGACTCGGAGTGAAAGTTTTCGGTGGACAGGCAGTTATCGCAGGCAACATCATCGTTCGTCAGCGTGGCACACAGCACTATCCTGGTGACAATGTAGGCATGGGCAAAGATCACACTTTGTTCGCACTTACAGACGGCATCGTGGAATTCCGCAAGAAAAGAGAGAATCGTTCATACGTTTCAGTCATCCCGGTAAACGGCGAAGTGACAGAATAAACGTAGTTCGGAAACGAACAGAAAATTTATGTAGGGGCGAAGTGATTCGCTCCTACATTTTTATTTCCACCGGCTTAATCATGTTCTCAGGTTGGAGAATCCAATCGAGCTGTTCCTTGGTGAGTATGCCGTGTTCAAGAACCAGCTCATACACACCGCGACCGGTTTCACTTGCTTCTTTGGCAATCTTAGTCGACTCTTTGTAACCTATAATCGGGTTGAGCATAGTGACAATGCCTATGCTGTTTTCAACCATCTTGCGGCAATGCTCCACATTGGCCTCGATACCATCTATGCAATGTGTTCTCAGAGTGTCCAAGCCTTTGGTCAGCAAATGCACCGACTCAAACAGGCAGTATGCGATGACTGGTTCCATCACATTGAGCTCAAGCTGGCCGTTGTCGGATGCGAGTGATATGGTCATGTCGTTACCAATCACCTTGTAGCACACCTGGTTCATCACTTCCGGAATAACCGGGTTGACCTTGCCCGGCATAATTGATGAACCAGGCTGACGTTGAGGCAGGTTGATCTCGTTAAAACCGCATCTCGGACCTGAGCTCATCAAGCGCAAGTCGTTGCACATCTTGTTGATTTTAATGCACAAACGTTTCATTGCGGCACTGTATTGAATCATGCACGATGTGGCACTTGTAGCTTCAATCAGGTTGTCGGCCAAAGTTATATTCCATCCTGTGACACGGCGTAAGGCATTGATACACGCCCCGCTATAGCCAGGTTTGGAGCATATGCCCGTTCCGATGGCCGTGGCGCCCATATTAACCACCAAAAACTCGCGAGCCGCCATGTTCAGAGTCTTCAACTCACCGCGCAAAGCCGCCGCAAAGCCGCTGAAAGTCTGACCGAGAGTCATCGGAACCGCATCCTGAAGCTGTGTACGGCCCATTTTTATGACATCTTTAAACTCCTCGGCCTTCTTTTCCAAAGCGCCAATCATTTGCACAAGATGAGGCAGAAATTCCTCATGCTCCAGCACCATAGCCAGATGTATTGAGCAAGGATATGCGTCGTTGGTTGATTGTGAAGCGTTTACAATATCGTTAGGCGAACAGTATTTGTACTGGCCGCGTTCATGGCCAAGCAATTCAAGCGCACGATTGGCAATGACTTCGTTGGCGCACATATTGGTTGAAGTGCCCGCTCCGCCTTGAATCATATCAATCGGGAACTGGTCGTGATGTTTACCCTCGATCAGTTCATCGCATGCGGTACAAATAGCATCGCGTTGCTGCAAATCGATCATTCCGACCTCATAGTTGGCTATCGCGGCGGCTTTCTTTGTAATAGCCATGCCTTTGATGAAGTTGGGATAATCCTTCATCAGGTTGCCGCTGATATTAAAATTCTCCATCGCACGCACGGTCTGCACGCCATAAAGCGCATCGGCCGGCACTTCTCTGCTTCCCAAAAGGTCGCTTTCAACACGGAATTTCTCAGTATTCATATAATATTATCTGTCTTTTTCAAATTTAGCCCGCAAAAATACGATTAAAATTTGAAATGCAGACGGAAAAAGTAAAATAATTTACTATAATAACGTTTACAAAAACATTATTTAAAAAATTTCTACTTTCCCCAGCTGTCTCTATCCAAACTGCGGTATTGAATGGCCTCGGCCAGATGCTCAGGCTTGATTTTTTCGGAACCGGCCAAGTCGGCAATGGTGCGCGAAACTTTTAAAATCCTGTCGCGGGCACGAGCCGACAAACCAAGGCGTTCCATGGCGTTTTTCAACAACAAACCGCACTGTTGGTCAAGGTCACAATACTTCTGAATCATTTTCGGAGTCATCTGCGCATTGCAATGTATATCAGGGACATCAGCGAAACGCTGCACCTGTATCATGCGGGCTTTGATAACGCGCTCGCGCACATCGGCGCTCCTCTCCCCTGCTTTTTTCTGCGCCAACTCATCATAAGATATCGGAAACGTCTCGATATGCAAGTCAATGCGGTCGAGCAACGGACCGGAAATTCTCGAGAGATAAGTTTCAACCTGCCCAGGTTTGCAAGTGCATTCCTTGGTCGGATGATTGTAATAGCCGCATGGACAAGGATTCATTGCCGCCACCAACATGAAATTGGCCGGAAACTCAACCGTTTGCCTGGCACGGGCTATGGTCACCTTTCTGTCTTCCATCGGCTGACGCAGTACTTCCAACGCCGAACGCTTGAATTCCGGCAACTCGTCAAGGAAGAGAACTCCGTTGTGCGCAAGTGAAATCTCTCCGGGCTGCGGATAGGTGCCGCCACCGACCAAACCGACGTACGACGTTGTATGATGCGGATTTCGGAATGGTCGTGTACGCATCAACGAGACACCATGGCCCAGCATTCCCACCACCGAATGTATCTTTGTGGTTTCGAGCGATTCCTTCAAGGTCATAGGAGGCAAAATCGTGGGCAACCGCTTGGCCAGCATTGTCTTACCGCTACCTGGAGGGCCTATCAGAATTACGTTATGCGATCCGGCCGCAGCCACTTCCAAAGCTCTTTTAATACCTTCTTGCCCGCGGACATCTTCAAAATCAAAGTCGTAAAAATCATTGCCTATTTCCTCCTCCTGATTCACTTTAACAGTTTCCATACTGTGAACACCGTTGAAAAAGTTTACAACATCCATAAGCGTTTCAACGCCGTAAACATCGATATCCTCCACAACTGCGGCTTCATTGGCATTATCCTTGGGCACAATCACGCCCTTGAAACCTTCTTCGGCCGCTCTGATTGCTATCGGCAGGGCTCCCTTAATCGGATTGATGCCCCCGTCCAACGAAAGCTCACCCATTATCACATACTTATCGAGCTTATCGGCATTAACCTGTTCGGTAGCCGCCAATATGGCAACGGCCAAAGGCAGATCGTAACTTGAGCCCTCTTTTCGTATGTCAGCGGGGGCCATGTTTATTGTGATCTTGCGTTTTGGATATTTCAACCCGTTGTTATTCAACGCCGATTCTATGCGTTGCTGGCTCTCCTTCACTGCGCTGTCGGGCAGTCCGACAAGGAAAAATTGAACTCCACGGTCACTGTTGACCTCAATTGTAACTGTAATTGCATCAATGCCATTTAAGGCACTTCCATAAGTTTTTACCAACATAATTTTGGTTTTTAGTTAATAATATTTTAGACCTTAGACTTTAGACCTTAGACTTTAGACCTTAGACCTTAGACTTTAGACCTTAGCTACTAGCGACTAAAGTCTATTTTCGTGGTTTATATTGCGACCTCTGCAAAACATCTTGACAATCAGTCATATTCATCAACTCAATCAAAGTTACATCATTGTTCGACATGAACGACCGTACGATTTGCAATCCCAGATATTCACCCAAACGTGCCGGCGCCTCCTCGCCAAAAGGAGCGGTGAACGGCCCGTCGCCGAACAGCAGACGTTTGCTGTCGTAGTTATTGGCATAGAGCATCTCGTTGCCGATCACCGAAGCCCACACTTCACCCTCATTATCCCTGGCCCACTGCATCTGGCTTGACGAATATCCCATAATCACCGAATCTTGCAGCCTCGGGTCCATGGCCTCAACAAAATACAGTTTCTTGCCATGCTCAATCATTTCAGCCAATACGTTTTTTTGATTTATCTGTTTGGTTATGAAGCTATTATAAAATGCTTCAGCCAAATCCCTCGTCAGATAGGCCGGCTGGCAACGGCGCGACATATACCTTGGAAACCCTATTCTGTCGTAAACATAATCCTTGTTGCTCAGATAAAAATCCAGGCCCAACAGTATATAATCGTCGTTGATCAGATGCGGTTTGTCGTGATATATTCCCGAAACATAGCTGTAAGTTGTCGGAATTGTGTACTCAGGATAATAGTATTTGACATGTTGATACACGTATTTCACATCTTTGGCCACAGCCTCGATATCAGGGAAGGTTTCATTTACCAAACTATTGATTTTCAATATAAAAGTGTCGGTAACAAATTCTTTCAGATACATCACAAAATCCTCATTCAGAGTGTCGCCAAGCAGTGGTTCAAACTGTGGCGACAAAGCCTTGATTCCCGCTTCAAAATCGGCGGTATCTATCGCAAACAGAACCTTATTGTATTCAACAATCTCCACCTCCTGCGGTTCAAGATTCTTGTACGGTATATTCAATTTTGCCTTATATCCTCCTGATTTTGAACAAGATAGCAATATCACCGATACAATTAAAACTCCGAATATTTTTCTAAATCCAAACATATTATTTCTCTATATTTGAGACGGTCGACCGACCGTCTCTACACTAGTACTTCCTCAACATCTCCAACGCAGTGATTGAAGCGCGTTCGATGTTGTTACCTCTGTCGTTGCCGAAATTGCATCGCTTCGAGACAACACCTTTTGGACCGGCCACCGCAATCCACACTGTGCCTACAGGATTTTCGTCTGTGCCACCGCCAGGACCTGCCACTCCTGTTGTAGCCACAGCATAGTCGGTTTTCAACAACGATCTCACCCCTGTTGCCATCTGCTCAGCAACTTGCCGACTTACAACAGTATACTTCGCAACATCCTCATGTTTCACTCCGAGCAGGTTTTTCTTCACTTCGGTCGCATATGATACCACCGTGCCCTTGAACACATCCGAACTGCCTGGGATAGCCGTTATAAGTTTGGCTATAGTACCGCCAGTGCAACTTTCGGCCGACGACAAGGTCGCCCCTGCCGTCTTGAGTTTCTCCAAAACAACTTCAGCAATGGGTTTCTCGTCATATCCGAAAATAAACTCCCCTATCAAATTCTGCAACTGATGGATTTTTTCGTCTATGGTTTTCTGCAAAAATTCCCTGTCGGGATGACGGCCTTCCAAACGTAGACGGACCATTCCGTATTGCGGCAGATATGCCAGCGATAAGAAGTCGGGCAGTGAATCCTCCCAATCCTTGATTTTGTCGGCCAGAAACGACTCGCCGACTCCAGTGGTCATCACCACCTTATTAATATACGGCGTAATCTTGAAATGTTTGAGCAGCTTTGGCAGTATCTCCTGTTCGAACACGTTTTTCATCTCGAAAGGAACACCCGGCATCGAGATAAACACCGACTTGCCTTTTTCAAACCACATGCAAGGCGCTGTGCCATAACGGTTTGGGATGTATGTGCACGACTTCGGAATAAACGCCTGTCCGCGGTTGCGCTCGGTCATCTGATAGCCGCGTTTCTTGAAAATGCTCATCACGTTGTCGTAGGCATCCTGACAGAACTCCAACTCGGTGTTGAAATACTTGCACAAAGTCGGCTTGGTTATATCGTCGGCTGTTGGTCCCAACCCGCCAGTCATCACGATGATGTCGACATCGGAACAGGCATCCAAGGCATCAATAATGTCGCGTTCTCCATCACCTATAGTCAGGGTTGATATCACCTCTATTCCATTTATTGTCAATATATTTCCAAGCCATGCGGCATTAGTGTTCACCACTTGACCAATAAGCAGCTCGTCGCCAATCGAAATCAGTTTGGCCTTCACAAAATCGTTGTCTCTTTTCATATTTTATTATCTTTGCAGACTAGTGTTTGCTTTGAAATGACAGTTGTAAAACGTCACAAAGTTAAACATTAATATTTTACAAAGTTCAATTTTAACATTTTTTAACACAATGTGCGGAATTTTGACTACTTTTGTAAAAAAATTTTAACATTTCGACAAGATATGAACACCAAACCCATCCCTGGCTCACAGCTGGTTTTCAACAGCGAGGGCGCAATATATCACTTGAATCTGTTTCCGGAAATGCTTGCCGACAACGTGATTCTGGTAGGCGATCCGGGACGTGTCGCAATGGTTTCGGCCAACTTCGACACCATAGAATACAAACGTCAGAACCGTGAGCTGGTCACGCATACCGGCACTTACAAAGGCAAGCGCATCACGGCCTTGTCAACCGGCATGGGCACCGACAACATCGACATCGTCGTCAACGAGCTTGACGCGGTTGCCAACATCGACTTCCAGACCCGCACCCCTAAGAAAGAGCATCGCACTCTGAATCTGGTGCGCCTGGGCACCTGCGGCGCGCTGCAGCCGGAAATAGGCGTCGAGGACAGCTATGTCGCCTCACGTTATGCCATCGGTTTGGATGGTTTGGCTTATTTTTACAAGGAGCATACCGAGGTGATTGACAAGCCCATGACCGACGCCTTTATCCGCGACATGCACTACCCCACCGACCTTCCGAAGCCTTATGCCGTTGAATGCTCCAAAGAACTGTTCGACCGTCTTGCAGTCGGATATCATCATGGCATAACAGCCACCTCACCGGGATTTTACGGGCCTCAGGGACGTTCGCTCCGCATGGAACTCACCTATCCGAAAATCAACCCGGATATCGAAAAATTCCAGTTCAACGGATGGAAAGTCTGCAACTTCGAAATGGAGTCGTCGGCACTGTTCAGCCTAGGCAAGATGCTGGGTCACAACTGCCTGACAATATGCGTGGCAGTGGCAAACCGAGTCAGCGAGACTTTCGCCACCGACTATCATCCTTACGTTGAGAAACTAATTAAGACTACCTTGGAAAGGTTATAAGGTGTAATCTTCCTGCTTGTCGACATGACTCATTGAAATGAGACACTCAAGGTTGACATCTTTCACCTCTTCGATGAAGAAATCAGCGGAAGCCACAACATAACTTTCGTATCCGAATATCATTGAGCCGCCGTCATAGGTGGCTTTATTTTTTGGTGCCACATTGTTGACAAACACCAGCGGAAGCTCGGTTTTCAGAACATTCATGCGCATGTCGTTGCGGCGACGCTCCGATGTCCTGACTCCGCATTTTTCGGCACCGATATTTATTATCACATCGGGTTTAAGCGGCATCAGTTCATCTATGCGATTGACAATCAGAAAATCGTCACCGCTGGTATTGGCCAAGTCCTGACCGATTGTCACGGCATATTTGTGACAGCCGATTTGCAGCAGAGCGTCTTCATCCGACGGCTCGAAAATCTCCTTTTCGGCATCCGACAAATATTTCTTTTTGAACACGTTACGCTGCCCTTGAAACATGTAAACCGCCGCATTGAACCAAGGCTTGCCACTGCCCATGGTGTTTCTGACCGGGCATCCCACCAAAACAGGTATGGTTTCGCATTCTTTGGCTATGCGGTCGAGAGCCTTCTCGCATTGTTCGGCAAAGCTGTCGTTTGTAAAACATGCAACAGGATTCGGGCCTGAAACAGCCAATTCCGGGAAGATAACCAAAGAAGAGGCTTTAGCCTTGTGAGCCGCCTCTATTATTTTCAAGGTGTTGCCTTCAACATCGCCGGCAACACACTCAATCTGCGCCAAAGTGATTTTCATTAGAATAAGAATCCTAGCTCAAAGCAAAGATTACTGATAGAAAGCTTGCTCTCCTTCATGGTCATCATGCTTGAGAAGAAATTGTCGTATCCGATTATGAATTGCAGCGCACTGCGGTTGAGCACCTCTTTTTCCAAGCCGAGATGCACAATGAACGAGCTGCACACATCGCGGAAAGGAGTCGCCTTTTTAATGCCGTTCTGTGAATATTGGCCTTCAACCAGAATGTTGAATCCGTAGCCAATCTCGCCAAAGAAGCGCAATCCCGATCCGAATGCATCGGTACGCATCTTCAACAGCAACGGAATCTGGCAATAGGTTGCTCTGAAATCGTTTTTATCTTCTGATTCAATAAAAGTTTCATCGTCAACCACTTTCACAGTGTATGCAAACTTGCTACCGAGCACATTGAATCCGGTGTTCAAGCCGTAATTCTCACCAAAATTGTAAATGGCTGTCAAACCGAATTTGTAGCAGAAGCCGTTGTCTTTGCTCGAATAATCCTCTTTTATAGAACGAATCCAATCGAAACCTGCACCTCCTTTAAGGCCAAGTTGATACTCGAAACGTTGGGCGTTGGCACCAAGGCAAAGCACCATCGCAACTATCAGTAGGTAAAATTTTTTCATCATTTTTGCTGTTCGTTTTACAATTTTAAATATCTTTGCAAAAATAATAAAAAATAACAATCACAAAAATTTATATCATGAAAAAATTATTACTCGTTTTGGCAGTTGTTCTTTTTGCCAATGTGGCAAGAGCAGAAGGTATCGGATTCCATTTTGGACCGAAATTAGGCTATCAGACCGCTAATTTGTCATTAAATAAAGCCGACATCCAATCAGGATTCTCAGAACATTTCACAATTGGTATTTTCGGCCGTGTCACATTCAAGAATGTCATGATTCAGCCTGAACTTCTTTGGTTCAAGAGCGGTCAGATTTTCAACCTCGACGGCACCGACCTCCTCGATTTCGATCCTAGTCTCACCATGAGCCAGCAAAATTTGGCATTGCCGATTTTGGTCGGTTACCAGTTCCTTGACCTGAAGCTGATTAAATTCAGAGCCAGTGTCGGCCCGGTATTGTATTTCGTGGTCGACCAGAATGGCAAATGCGACCAGAACAACCAATCGTTGGATGTTGAAGCCAACAATCTGACATGGGGCGGTGCTTTGGGCCTCGGCATCGATGTGTTTCTGTTCACCCTCGACATCAACTACAGTTTCGGCTTGACCAATCTCTTTGACACGAACGACGTCACCATCTCAGGACAAGATTTCCATCTCGACAGCACCAAGGAGAGCATCTTCACTGTGACACTCGGCTTTAAACTCGTTAGCTTAGGACTGTAAGTTCATGTCTACAAATATTATACCCAAGGCGCTTTTTGTCAGAAACCGCAGGAATTTCGCCTCGATGATGACAAAAGGCGCTCTTGCTGTATTCACGGCCAACGAGGAGATGCCGCGAAACGGCGACCAGTGCTACCCCTTCCGCCAGAACTCCGATTTCTTCTACCTCACCGGAATCGACCGCGAAGGCGCTTACCTTATTATATATCCCGACCATCCCAAACCCGAGATGCGCGAGATACTTTTCATCGAGCCGTATAGCGAGACGAAAGCCATCTGGCGAGGCGAGATGCTCGATGCCACACAGGCCCGCGAGATTTCGGGTTGCGACAACGTGATGTACGCCGACAGCTTCAATGATGTGCTTAAAGAATTGATACTCAGCAGTTCAAAAGTGTATCTCAACCTTTACGAATACGCTCGTTTCGAGACAAAAGTCGTCACCATACAAGAGCGTTTCGTCAAGGAAATCATGAGCCAGTATCCGCTCCACACTTTCGACCGCTCGGCTCCGATTTTGAACAAACTGCGCAAGATAAAATCGCCTGAAGAGATTGAAATCATCAAGCACGCCTGCGACATCACCGGCAAGGCCTTCTTGCATTGCATGAAGACTGTGAAGCCCGGACGTTACGAGTACGAGATGCAGGCCGAGATGGAATACATCTTCAAGATGAACAACGCCTCGGGTCACGCCTTCCATCCTATTGTTGCCGGCGGTAAAAACGCCTGCTGTCTGCATTATTCCAAGAACGACAGTATCTTGAACGACAACGAGTTGCTGCTCTTCGACATGGGCTGTGAATACCAAAACTACGCTTCCGATTTGAGCCGCACCATCCCTATCAACGGCAAGTTCACCACGCGTCAGAGAGAGTGCTACGAAGCAGTTTTGCGAGTGAAGAAAGAAATCACCAAGCTCTACAAAATCGGCGGCACGATTGACAAAATCAATCAGACCACCTATCAGCTGATGGAAAAAGAGATGATCAAGCTCGGACTCTTCACCGAGGAAGACGTCAAAAATCAAGACCCTGAAAGGCCGTTATACCGCAAATATCTCATGCACGGCATGTCGCACCACGTCGGTTTGGACTGCCACGACAATCTCGACAAATACGAGCCTTTCGCACCGGGAATGATTCTGACATGCGAGCCAGGGCTTTACATTCGCGAGGAAGGAATCGGCATCCGACTCGAAGATGACTTGCTGATTACTGACGGCGATCCTATTAATCTGTTCGGCGATCTGGCTATTGAAGTTGAAAAAGTTGAAAGTTGAGAGTTATAAAGTTTTTAAAGACGAAAAACTATGCAAGGCATCACGAATGTGAAGCCGTAAGGATTCACCCTGAAGTGAGGCTTTGCATAGTTTGGAGTCGAATTAGAAATGTTTATAGGTTATAGGTTATAGGTTATTGAAATTTAATAGTTTAAAGTATTGATGTTTTATAGACGGAAAACTATGCAAGGCATCACGAATGTGAAGCCGCAAGGATTCACCCTGAAGTGAGGCTTTGCATAGTTTGGAGTCGATTTAAAATGTTTATAGGTTATAGTTTATAGGTTATTGAAATTTAATAGTTTGAAGTATTGATGTTTTTAAAGACGGAAAACTATGCAAAGCATCACGAATGTGAAGCCGCAAGGATTCACCCTGAAGTGAGGCTTTGCATAGTTTGAAGTCGAATTAGAAATGTTTATAGGTTATAGTTTATAGGTTATTGAAGTTAATAATTTAAAATAAGTATCATGAAAAAATTTTTATTCATTGTAGTTTTCGTCGCTACAGCATTCTGTGCCAACGCACAAGTCAACATTCAGGAACAGTACGATTTCAATCGTGAGCAGTTAACCACAACACTCGAGATGTTCAAGGCCGACAACTGGGGAAGCACCTTCTTCTTCACTGATATCTATCATCCTTTCGATTATTCCGGCCCTACAGAATACTACACCGAAATTGCCCGTGGCCTTAACTTCTGGAAAGGCAGCAAACTCGAAGCCTTAAGCGCACACGTAGAGTGGAACGGCGGCTTGGGCAACGGTTTTCTCATTAACAACGCTTGGTTGTTCGGTGCCGAATACCTGCTGCACAACGACGACTACAGCAACACCTTCACTTTTGAGTTGATGTACAAATGGATTGCCGGTCAGGACGATTACATCCCGCTGCAGTTCACCTTTGTATGGGGTATGAACAACATCTTCGGAGTCAACGGTCTGGTATTCAGCGGCTTTGTTGATGTTTGGGGACAAAAAACCACATGGACTACAGATGAAGGTACAGAAGACACCAAGGTTGTCGTCATCAGCGAGCCTCAAATCTGGTACAACGTCGGTCAGTTCTTCAACTGCGAACATCTCTTTGTCGGAGGCGAAATTGAACTTGCATACAACTTCACCGGAGCATGGCGCAAGAACTTCGGCGACAACAAAGGTTTCAATGTATCACCTTGCATTGGCATCAAATGGAACTTTTAACCGAGCTTTCAGCTAATGGCTAATGGCTAACGGCTAATGGCTAACGGCTAACGGCTAAAACAATAATATCATGTTACAGAAACTATTCGGATTCGATCCAAAGACGATGAGCGTCAGAACTGAGATTCTGGCAGGCATCACCACATTTTTGACGATGGCGTATATCCTTGCCGTCAACCCTAGCATCTTCAGTGCCTTGGCCGGACAGGGAATGCCCACCGACGCTGTGTTCACCGCCACTGCAGGTGCAGCCATCATAGGTACTTTGGTGATGGCATTCTACGCCAAGAAGCCTTTCGGTCTGGCCCCGGGCATGGGACTGAATGCCTTCTTCGTGTTCACCGTCTGTCTGGGCATGGGTTACAGCTGGCAGTTCGCTCTTACTGCCATTCTTTTAGAAGGCATCATCTTTATTCTGCTGACAATATCCAACGTACGTGAGGCTATCGTCAACACCATCCCCGCCAATTTAAAGAAAGCCATGGGCGCCGGCATAGGCATGTTCATAGCTTTCATTGGCTTACGCAACGCAGGCATCATAGTCGACAATCCTTCGACCACTGTCGCTGTGGGCGACCTAAGCTCAATCACCTCGATACTCACAATTATAGGGTTTTTCATCACAGGCGTGCTTGTCGTACTCAAAGTGCGCGGCGGACTGCTCATAGGCATCCTCGCCACTACCGCCATCGGCATCCCGATGGGTGTGACACAATACAACGGCGTGATGTCGCACGTGCCTTCAGTGGCCCCTATCTTTTGCCAGTTTGAGTGGAGCCACATCCTTTCTTGGGATATGCTAATTGTGGTGTTCACTTTCCTTTTCTTCGATATGTTCGACACCATCGGCACCGTGGTCGGCGTATCGGTCAAGTGCGGAATGATTGATAAAGACGGTAAAGTTGATGGCGTAAGTAAAATCTTGATGGCCGATGCCATCGCCACCACAGCCGGCGCATGCCTTGGCACTTCAACCACAACAACATACGTCGAGAGCGCATCAGGTGTAGCCGAAGGTGGCCGTTCAGGCCTGACAGCCTTCGTCATAGCCGTATGTTTCATACTCGCCACGTATTTCTCACCGTTGTTCCTTGCCATTCCAAGCGCCGCTACAGGTCCGGTCTTAGTTATTGTCGGCGTCATGATGGTTACACCGCTAAGAGAGATTGACTGGAATGACTATTCCGAAGCTATCCCGGCGTTTCTAACAGCAATGCTCATGCCTTTGTCATACAGCATATCCGACGGCATCATGCTCGGCGTGATATCATACGTGGCACTGAACGCAATCAGCGCAATCTTCAACAAGCAATACATCAAGAAAATCAGTATCATAATGTGGATTATGGCGATAGTATTCATTTTGCGATATATTTTCATGTAAAACACAACATTTTTTCACATACAAAAAGACATCATTCGTGGTGTCTTTTTTTTTATTTAAAAAATCGTAGAAATTATTTGTTTATATCATAAATATTGCGTTATTTTGTACCTTATTTTAATACTCACCAAATAAGTAGGTATGAAGAATTTTTATTGTTTGTTATTTGCTTTAATAATCTCAACATTTCAACTTAACGCCCAAGGCGGAAAGCAATTATCAATAGACCAAATCAAAACAGGCGGCAGTTACTATTGGGGTGAAAGCGGACAATGCTCCAACCCTAGAGAAGCCAACGAGAAAGCTACGGAAAAGCTGATCAGAAACATCAAGCACAACTACAAAGGCCATGCTCAGTTGATGCCTAACAAAGCCGACGATCATCTAAATGCCATTTATAAATCGTTTGAAAACGATATTAAGCAACTTTCCAATACAAGGCCTATCGATTTGCCGCACAACAATTTCTTAAGATACATCGAGAAATCGGTCTTCGATTCACTCTGTAACGAGCGAAAAGAGCGTATATTCAGCTCCATCGACAGAGGCTTGGAGATGGAGGAACAAGGGGCGATGGGCGATGCTCTGCGCTCATACTACAAAGCCCTGCTGCTCTGTTACTCGCATCCCGACGCACAAGCAATTAAATACACCACCGACAACAATCAGTCGCATCCGGTGATACGCTGGCTCATTGAAGAAAAAATCGACGGCATTCTGAAATCGACCAAGTTCCATATCAAAGAATGGAAAGATTACGACACATATTCAATTGCGCAAGTGACAATCTACAACAACCACAAAGTCAGCAACATACGATTCTACTATTACGATCCTATCGAGCAGAAACCTATAATCTGCAATGTCGAAGACGGCAATGTCTCGCTGAGATTTGAAAAGGGTGTCGAGCAATCGTACATCATGATTGACTTTTCTTATCCCGACTTTGAGACAAGCGAGCCTGTGGCTTACATGATGAACGAGGTGATCGGCAACCACATAGTGTTCCCCAAATCAACCTTCCAGTTGTCGAAAGCCGACGCGCAAATAAAGACAAATGCTGAAACCGCCAAAATTGAAGATGACAACAATATCGTCAACAATTTGCAAAACCAGTACAAAGTCGATTCAAAAACCGCCGATGACTGCAAAAACATCATGAAAAAAGTCGAGAGCGCCATCAACAGCAAAAATCCCGACGATGTAAGCAAATACTTCACCCAGAATGGATTCAGCGACTTTAAAAAACTGTTGGGTTACAACGACATGGCCGGCGCCAGACTGAAATACAGCATCAGCAGTAAAAACATAAACTATTGTTTCATCTACTACAAAGACGAGATCCTTTGCCGCAGCATTCCAATGCAATTTGAATACAGCGACGGAATGGTGTTCTACCGGAGCATATCTTTCCGATTCAACAAATCAGACAAACTGATCAATTCGGTAGCCATCAGGCTTTCGCCATCGGCCGAAGCCGACATCATGGAAAAGACACAATACAAAGATTGGGATGAAGGTGCCCGACTGACTCTTATCAACTTCCTCGAGGATTTCCAGACAGCCTACATGACCAAGAACCTGCCTTTCCTCAACAACATCTACTCCGAAGACGCCCTGATCATAGTCGGTCACAGAGTTGACAAAAAACTCAATGTGGAAAACGATGTCCGACTTTCAGGCGACGATTATGAGTTCAACCAGGTGTCAAAAAAAACATACATCAAGAATCTGTCCGATTTATTCCATGCCAAAAAATACGTCAATATCAGATTCACTGACGTGAATATTGAAGAGTCACGCAGAGCTAAAAACGTATTCGGAATCAATGTTGCCCAAAGTTTTGCCACAAATACTTATGTCGACAACGGTTATTTGTTCCTGTATGTCGATCTTAGGCAAAAAGAGCCTATGATTTATGTCAGAACATGGCAGCCTGAAAAGACAACAGTTCAAGAACAGTTTACATTAAGAAATTTACATTAGGCCTATGAGAAGATATTTATTTTTAGCAGCACTTCTGTTATTGGTATTAAAGGTTTCGGCCCAATCATATACGTGTGGCTCGGTTAAAGAAGACGTTGGCAACACTGCCATGATGGATGCTGAACAAAAGTACAAATTGGACAAAGCCGGTGTCAAAAACGCACTTATCATCGTGAATTTCACTGGTACCGACGCCGCCGGCCGCGAAAAATTCAAATTCGACGGTGGCAGCGGTGCATCAATCATTAAAGTGTCTAAAGAAGGCGAGGTCTGGCTGTTTATCACTTCAAACAGCACCAGCATGGATGTCAAGCATAACGATTACGGCAATCAGCATATCACCTTCAAGGCTCTGCAAGCCAACCGCACTTATAAAATGGATATAGCGGTCAAAGAAAAGGTGGTGTCTAACGAAATCGTAAAGGAAGTAACATGGAGATCCAACATCGAAGCTTCTATTTTGATTGAAATGGAAGACGGTAATGAAACCGGAACAACGCCATATTCCATCAAGCGTGTGCCTAAAGGCTCTTATCGTGTAAAGCTTACAAAAGACTATTACAAAACCATCGACACCGTGGTGTATGTCGACAAATCGCATAACTCATTCTCATTCAAAATGAGAGAAGACTTCGCCATCATCACATTGTCAACCGACAAGGACTCTCAGATTACTATCAAGAACAGCAAAAATCAAACTGTTGCAACCGGCAATGGATCATGGAGCGACCGACTGCTTAGCGGACAATACGAGATTACCGTAAGCAAAGCCAATCACAAGTCACAGACCGAAACCCTGACCGTTTTACCTGGCCGAAACGAGACAAAAGTGCTTAAAAGCCCGATACCAAAGGTTGGCACAATTGAAATCGAAAGTAACAAAAACGGTTACGAAGTATATATCGACAACAAAAAAGAAGCCGAAAGTAGCGGTAAGATTACCAGAATCAACAATGTGTTGATTGGTGAGCACTCTATCAAGCTGCACAAATTCGGTTTCTACGACAGAGATAAGACTGTTACCGTGTATGAAAACCAGACAAGCCGTATGTCGTTCAACCTTATGCAAAATTGGAAAGACCATGGCATGCTTGACAGACGATTCTTCTTGGGCACATATTCCACCAGAGGCAATGTCGGTTACATGGGTGGAGCTATGCATGATAACAGCTGGGGTTTTTACGCCGGCTATCAGATAGGTCTTGAAAACATATACATGTATCCCGACATGAGATCAAAGAGCAGACGCCTGTCGATTGGCGCCGCCTACGCAATCAGCGACTGGTGGTACGTTTACGGCGGTCCGGCTCTGGTTGAAACCATGACCGAAGCCGACTCACTGCAGACGATATCAGCCGACCTTGGTTTCATGTTCAGATTTGGCGGAGTATCAGTGCTTGCCGGAGCTGAGTACGACTTCAAGAGCATCGACAACAATCCGCTCTTCTTCAACTTCGGTTTGGGATTCAATCTTAATAACGATAATGATATCGATTTGTCGCAGTTCAGCTATGTGTTCTCCCCTTCGGCACCGCTGGGTCTGATGTGGACAAAGCACAATGCCGGCATGGGCTATTATGCCAAGATTCAGACAGGTTTCCTGGAAAATCTTTGGCGCAGCGACTATCATAAAAAGAGATATTCATTTACAGCAGGTGCCAATTATCATATCACCGACTGGATGTCGTTGTACATGGGTGCCGGTGTGGGCGCTACACAATACTATGTCGCTTACGACTCCTCGTACACCGACTTCACCTGGGGCGCCGATTTGGAAACAGGTCTATCTTTCAACATCGAAGACAAGGTGTCGCTGTCTTTAGGCGCGCACAGAGTAAACGCCTTCGACAAATCGAAAGCATATACCGAGTTTGATATTGCCATTGGCTCAACATCATTGTTCAAAGGCAAAAGAAGATACTTCGATGAACGCACCATATTCGAGTACACTTGGTCAAATACAGCTCCTATCGGATTCATGACCGGTGTCATTTACGACAGCCATGTAGGTTACTACGCACGCATTCAGAGATCGGATTTTTCAAACGATAATTTGGTTAACGAGGGTTCCGAATACTGGCAAGGCAGTCGTGCAAGTTTGACCATGGGACCTATCTTCGCATTGGCCAACGGCTTTGCAATACACGGCGGATTGGGTGCCGGCCGATACAGACCAAACCTCACATTGGAGAATAAAATCGGATTTGAGGCCGAACTCGGAGCCAGTCTGTATCTGGGCCCTGTATCATTGTCGGTAGGTCCGCACTGGTGCGACATCGGCGGTGACAATAGCTTCCTCGACTGGAACATCGGAGCAGGTTTGGCCTTGAGAGACCTTTATGACATGAAGTACTACAGCGACTTTGTCACAATGATAAAATACACCTATACAGCTGGAGCTCCTGTCGGATTTGAACTCGGCGGCATAATGGGTGTGCCTGGAATGTACTTTGGTATGCAGTTCGGTGAAAACCGATTCAACACATCCTTGGGTCTGATTCTGTCGACATCAGCTTTCTCCCAAGTGCAGTTTGGTGTCGGTACAGGATTCTACTCAAAAGAAGCTGAGGATGAATTCAAGGTGGATAACACTAAAAAACAGACGACTATCGGTATAGACTTTGAAGTGGAATACAACTTGAATCTCGGACCATTCCCGATATCAGTCGGTACCAAATTGTGCAGAGTCGGATCTGACGAATTCTTTGTCGAAACCATGTTAGGCTTCGGTATCTTAAGATCGAACGGCAAATTCTTATTTTTCTAGGATATAAATAATAAAAACGATTTAATATGTTTAATAAAGATTTCTATGTTAAAAACAGAGCGGCCCTGAAAAAGCTGATGAATAAAGGCATTGCGGTGTTTATGGCGAACGATGAGGCATCGATGAACTACCCCGACAACACATATCATTATCGTCAGGACAGCAACTTCGCATATTTCTTAGGATTGAATCACCCTGATTTGGTTGGAGTTATCGATTTTGAGTCAGGCGATGAGATCCTCTTCGGTCAGGAAGTAACCATCGACGACGTGATCTGGTGCGGTCCGCTGCCGTCGTTGCCAGAGCAAGGCGAGATGATCGGCATCAAAGACTGTCGCGACATCAACCGCTTCCCGGAATATATCCGCCAGATGATGGAAAAAGGCCGCATGATTCACCTCACCCCTACCTATCGTGGCGACCAGACCATCAAGATTGCTAACTACATGGATATCAACGTTCATGAGGTGAAGAACTACGTGAGCCAGCTGCTCATCGAAGCCATCGTGAGCTTACGCGAAATCAAGAGCGACATCGAGATAAAGGAAATGGAATACGCCGCCGACACTGCCTATTACATGCATACCACAGCCATGAAGATGTGTAAGCCGGGCGTCATCGAGCAGGAGATCAGCGGCACTATCGAAGGCATCGCCATAGCAAGAGGAGGCACAATCTCGTTCCCTAATATCGTGAGCATGGACGGCCAGACTTTGCACAACCACTATCACGGCAACGTTTTGAAAGAAGGCCGCATGATGGTTTGCGACTGCGGAGCCGAGACAGGTAACTATCTCGACAGCGACTTCACACGTACCACGCCTGTAGGCGGCAAGTTCAACTCACGCCAGCGCGACGTGTACGAAATCGTGTTGAAAGCCAACATGGAAGTGGCGAAACAGACCAAGCCAGGCATGCGTTACATGGAGATGCACAAGCTTGCAGCCCGCACTCTCATCGAAGGCTTGCAGGGCATCGGCCTCATGAAAGGCAACGTCGACGACGCGCTGGCGGCAGGAGCACATTACCTGTTCCAGCCTCACGGCCTCGGTCATATGCTCGGCATGGATGTGCATGACATGGAAGGTCTCGGCGAAGTCAATGTAGGCTACAACAAAGAGACTCCACGCTCAACACAGCAGGGCTTCAGCTGCCTCCGCTGCGGCAAGGTGCTCAAACCGGGCTTCGTGGTAACCGACGAGCCGGGCATCTACTTCATCCCTACCTTGATCGACATCTGGAAAGCCGAAGGCAAACATAAAGATTTCATCAACTACGACAAGCTCGAGTCGTTCAAAGACTTCGGCGGCATCCGCATTGAAGACGATCTGCTCATCACCGAGACAGGCAACCGCATCTTGGGCAAACCGATTCCGAAGACCGTCGAAGACGTCGAGAGAACCTGCGCCGAGGCAAGGGAGTGGATTCGCATCCCTGGGATTTTTTAAATAAATGAAAAGACTTCTTGTCTTATCGTTTCTATTGATATCGGTGATATCGCTGGTCGGACAGACGTTGGATTTCGAGCGTCTGCCCGACCTTAATATACCTCGCGCCGGACATAACGTGTTTTATGTTGGCGGCGAGCTGACGGTGGCTGGCGGCCACACCTCCGGCTTTGTGATGACGCCGACTGCCGAATATTTCAGCAATGGCGCATGGCATCTGATTTCTACGGTTTATAATCACGACGACGGAATGGCTGTGGTTATGAGTGACGGCCGCAGAGTGCTTCTCGCGGGAGGTCACGACAAGAACCTTGGCATCGGACAGAGCTTCGAAGCGGAGATGTATAATAGTGCAACTCACACCTTTGAAGGCTTCGGCAGCCTCCAGCGCAGCAGAGCGCTGGCGCAAGGCGTAGAACTCGCCGACGGACAGGTGCTGATAGCAGGTAATCATAAAGACAACGATTGTTTTGAGATATTCGACAGCAAGAAATCTTTTAATCATGTTAAAGATGTAAGTATCTGGCGGTCAGCGCCTTATCTTTTGCCAATATCGGATAATGATGTGATGGCTTTCGGCTCCGTCTGGCGCGGACGTTTCGAGCCTTGTGACACCGTCGACCGCCTCAATGGCGAGCCGTTCACCGAGCCGCTGCTGAACGATTGGATGCCGTTTTTGTACGACCAAAACAACCATGCCAACGAGTCGTTTATCGGAAATGAAGAAGCTGGCAACTACTCCTATCTCATTGCGGCATATAACAATGACGGCAAAGTTGGTTTCATTCATATAAAAGACACCGTTTTTTCGCTTTTGGAAACCACAATTCCAGTGCCAACGATGACGGAGTTTGGAAGCATAAAATATGACCGTCCTGCCATTGTCGACCGCAGTGCAAAACGTGCTTATTTACTTGGCAACGACTCGACAAACCGCGTTTACGTAGTGGCGGTTGAATACGACAAACATCCGGCGCCGATTACCTTATATAATATCGGTCAGTTGGAAGATTTTGGCGACGCCACCCCTATTTTGACCCCCGACGGCGACCTCATCATAGCAGGAGGCATCACCGACGACAACTTCGTGCCTTTGGCCTCTGTGTGGCTGATACATCTTGGCACTGAAAAAGCCTTGGTGGAGGCCGAAACCAGCATTGATTTGACCTGGCTTTGGGCGCTTGGCGGACTACTATTAGTGATAGCGATTGTTACGGCTATCCTATACGACAGGCGGCACCGCACCAAATCGGAAATCGCCACCGACGATTTGATGGCTCGCATAGTACAACAGATGGAGACGCAGCGAGTTTATCTCAATCAGGATTTAAAGGTAAAAGACGTGGCTGAGGCACTTGACGTTCACCCAAACGCCATCTCGGCCTGCATCAATGCGCAAAAAGGCTGTTCGTTCAACCAATTCATCAATGATTATCGTGTTGAATACGCCAAGAAGCTTCTGCGCGAGACTGATGAGATAAAGATCTCCCATATCTGCCACGAGGCCGGCTTTGCCACCGAGAGCACATTCTTCCGCGCCTTCAAAGCCTCCACAGGAATGACTCCGAAGGAGTGGGCGGAGATTAATAGATAAACCCGAACATCCAAATTGGAATTGAATTGCCAACAGCGTATTCTATTCCATCCTTCACAAGATAGGCTATCTCAGCATCTTTAATCTGCTTGCCTTTTTTGTTTTTGCCGCCGACTTCAAAAGTTATTCCGTCAATTTCAAAATCTGAAATCTCAGATGCCGTTACATTATGCTTTTCGCGCATCCATGTTAGAAACATTGTTTCCCTGACGGTTCCTTCGTCAGGCTTCGTATCCGAAATGGCGTATGCAATATTACTGTTGTTCAAATATAGTTTTTCGACTTTCTGAATAATCGAATCGCTTGTGCCTTTTTCTTTCAAACCATTAAAAAGACAAGCTTTTTCAAGATAATCAATATATTCGGGAAGCTGATTCCGTCCAATTTCAAGTTCACGCGCCAATTTGCTATAGTTTGGTTTGAACGGCACACTGTTGGCAAGAACATACATCAATTTCTTTAGTTTTACAGCTGAAGCTACAGGCATTTCGGCATATTTAGGGATGTCATGCTCAACGGTCTCGTTTATCGCCTGTTTCAGTTTTGTTAAAAAATCTTCTTCTTTGAAATAAGGATAATATCCTTTCTTACAATATTCCTCATAATATTTCAAAGGGCGGTATTCCCCATATGGGAAATCGACTTTCCCCTTTAAAATCTCTTTCAAAGACGAAGGTTTCAGGTTCCAACCATTAGCAATATTCAAATATTCCCTGAAAGACAGTCCTGGCATGTTATATTCGATTGTACGTCTGCTCAAATCGGCAGCCCCGCCTTTTCTCAAAGCCAACAGTGAACTTCCTGAGTAAATGATTGACATCAGCGGCAACCTGTCGTAAATCAATTTGATCTCCGAAGACCATCCTGTATATTTATGGATTTCATCAATATAAAGGCGTTTGCCACCACGTTTGAAGAAATCGTAGGCTGTATCAAACAGGCTGTGACCTGCAAAATACATATCATCAGCCTGAACATATAACGCTTCTTCAAGATTGTCATATTGTTTTATATGCTGAAGCAACAGCGTCGATTTGCCAACGCCTTTCTGACCTAACAGCCCGATAAGTCTGTTTTTCCAATTGATTTTGTCATGAAAACTGCGGACATAGTCCATTGGTGTCAAATCCAGCAAAACCCTGAATGTTTCGAATAGTGTTTCCATATCAAATTTTTTGCAAAAATAATAATATTTTTCAAACTGCACTTCAGAAAGTGCAAAAATATTTTCAAACTGCACTTCGCAAAGTGCAATTTGTAGGCAATTTTACTTGCAATTTACAAAATCGACTTGCAATTTGCAAATTGCAAGTCGTTTTTTGACATAAAGCGTTGATAATTCGATGCTTTCCATTATTTTTGCACCTCCAAAATATAAAAAATCAAAATAATTACTAAAATATGAAAACAAGAAATTTTATCCTTTCAATGATTGTGCTGTGCAGCATGACGATAGCACAGGCCCAACGCACTGATGTTATGACCGCCACATTGCAACACGGCGACAACGTGACAGTATTCACAACCCAGACAGCATTTGCCAATGCATACGCCGCAGCTGTTGATGGCGATGTGATTACACTTTCTCCTGGACAATTTACCGCGACGAACCTCACCAAATCGGTAAACATCTATGGCTCCGGGTTTGAAGAAGATGAGATCAATGGTACTGGAATTACCCAAATTAACGGCAATCTGACTATTGGAGTGACTGACGAAACCTTGAGCAATATTCATATTGAGGGTGTATATTTCTATGATTACTTTATCAATAACGCATCTTCCCCTCTGACAAATGTAACTATCAAAAAATGCAGTTTTAGACGTGATATAAGTATTCGCAGTGAAATTACAAACGTCACTTTCTGCGATTGCTATACGTGTACCATTTACGGCCTTTCTAACATTATGGCCAACAACTTATTGGTGACCAATTGTTATGTTAATGGTTGCGTGAAAGCATTCCAATCGGGCAGCACGGTACTCATTGATCATTGCATAATTAATGGTTTCATTGCTGCGTATGAGAACGGCAATATACCTAATGATTTAGTTTATTCAGCTTTTACATGGAAAAACTGTGTTTTCACATGGTGGGGATCTACTAGCTACTGGAGTAATTGGCAATATAATAGAGTTGGCCTAGGTGCTACTGTCTATAATTGTATTTACAGGGATTCCATGGGCAATATTTCTTTTACGTCATATGACCTCATACAAGTTGAAAGGGGTACCCAAATTTTTAGCGATGCTAACAATGATACATATACCCCAACCAGAACCTTTACACTGATACAACCAACAGTATGGCTTGGCACGGATGGGACACAAATTGGCGTCAGCGGAGGCAACTATCCTTGGAGCAGAGTGCCGGCAACTCCTGTCGTGAAGAGCCTTGATTTAAATGTCAGCGGCACCAATCTGAATGTAACTTTCGATGCGGAGACCCGCTAACCATTATTTGCAAACGACTATGAACAGACTAAGAAGCATATTGCTCGCTGTCGCCACTGTCGTCTGCACGACGATGATGGCACAGACACCGAACACCATCACCCAGCAGCTCTATTGGCTGGATGGTGACATCAGTTCGGCACAGGCAGTGACATCAACAGTTGATATATCCGGCCTTTTGCCAGGGTTACACTCCTACTCCATTCGTGTAAAAGACTCAAACGGGCTTTGGAGTTCGATAGTTACCAAGTATTTTGTCATTCCTTATTATGAGCCAGCGGCAACCGCCATAGCTCAGCGTGAATATTGGATTGACGGCAACGTGGCAGCTCACACCGCACTCGGTGAATCGCCAGCGGTCATTTCTATTGGCAGTCTTTCGTCGGGTCTGCACTCGCTTTCCGTTCGCGTGAAAGACGATGCTGGTCAGTGGAGTTCGGCTGTAACCAAATATTTCATCATACCATCGGCAACGGAATCATCGAGCGTGGCAATTGCACGCTACATGTACTGGATTGACGGCAATGTGGCGAACTGTGTGACGGGCAACGTTTCGGGCAGCGCCATCGGGATAGACTTCTCGGCACTCTCAGAAGGCACCCATACGCTCAGCTGGCGAGTGAGCGACACCAAAGGCGCTTGGGGCATGGTGAAAACAGAGACATTCACCTATTCCAACCTCACCGCAGCAGGTGATTGGAACGAAGCCACTAACTGGAACACTGGCATTGTGCCAGCAGCAGGCACCGACATCACCATCGCAGCAGCCATCACCATCCCGAGTGATTATGTCGCCAACGCAGGCAACATCACAATTGCCGATGGAGGCAGTCTCACTATTGCCGACGGCGGACAGCTCATCCACAGCAACACCGTGAATGTCATTACAGAGAAAAACCCTGAAAAAGCAACCAACTGGGGCGAGCCAGACCCTGCCAGTCCTTACATCCCCGACGGTTGGTATTTCATAGCATCGCCTGCCGACGGTGCCAGCTTCGGCACAGTAACCACTGGCGACTACGACCTTTACCGATTTGACAACGCGAACAACCTATGGCTCAACCAAAAGAACGTCGCCAACGAATCGCTGTTTGAAAACGGATTCCAGAGAGGCACGGGGTATCTTTACGCCACCAACGAAGAAAACGTCACGCTGCAATTCAGCGGCGAAGCTATCCCATACGAATCCACCTATACCATTCCTCTTGAGGCGGGTTGGAACTTGGTTGGCAACCCGTTCACACGCAATGTGGTTCCTAACCAGAGCTATCTCACACTTGTCAATGCTGCGTCAACCACAGCTGTTACAGCAGGCAGCGGCGAGATCACCCCAGGTATGGGTATCGCAGTATATTCAGAAAATGGCAGAACCCTTGGCTTTACACTTCCTGGCGAAGCCTCATCGGCGCCAAGCAACAACATTCAGATGACCTTGTCGCAGACAGTCACCACCCGTGGCGAAACGCATATCACCACTATCGACAATGCCATCGTGAGCTTTAATGAAAATGAACGCATGCCGAAATTCGACCTCTTAGAAGGTCGTGCCAAGCTCTACATACCGAAAAGCAACAACGACTACGCCATCGCGTTCAGCAACCGTCAGGGCGAGGTGCCAGTATATTTCAAGGCAAAAGAAACAGGAAGATATACGATTTCCGTTGAGACGCACGGCTGTTCGTCTCTACAGGGGGTGAAATTGATAGATAAATTTGAAAACGTTGTTATTGATTTAGGTATTGAGAACAGTTACACATTCATTGGCACGCCTGCTGACAGCAGAGACAGATTCATCATCCGGTTCGAGAACTCTGAGAACTTCGAAAGTTCAGATTTCGCCTACCAAAACGGCACCGACATCATCGTCAACGGCAATGGTGAACTGCAAATCTTCGATGTAATGGGACGTCTGGTTTCACAACAATATGTCAACAGCATTGAAATCATTGCAAAACCGTCGCAAACAGGCGTTTACATTTTCAAACTAGAAGGAAAAACACAGAAAATTGTCATTAAATAATTAGGAGGAACACACAATGAAAAAGATATTATTCACAATAGCTATTTTAATGACAATGGCATTTGGTGCCAACGCACAAAGCGACGTGTTTTTCAAATGGAACAATGCCGACAATGAGACGTACCGCGATATAGACAACGGCATCAGTTTTGCATTGCCAAACGGCCATGGCTACGATTACGACAGCGAAGCCCCATTGGGAACTGGTTTATTAATCCTCACCGCATTAGGAGCAGGATATGCGATAAAACGTCGGAAAGAGTAATTTTGTCAGCGATAACGGTTTTGACAACTTCGTACAAAGAGCCGCGGATGATTTCTGCGGCTATTTTATTAAACTTTTTCTTTCTATTTAACAAACAATTTGTATCTTTGCAGCCAATTTACAGAATCAGAAAACAAAAAGCATCGTAAAATTTATTAATCAAAGATGAAATTCGTTGAAAAACGAACTGGGAATGAAATGTGTAATAAATTTAAAAATGTATAATATGAAAACAAATGAATTGTCAATTTATGACGAAGATTATTTAAAATCAAAGATTTACATCATCAGAGGGGTTCAAGTGATGATTGATGCCGACTTGGCAGAAATTTATGGATATTCTACGAAACGATTTAATGAGCAAGTAAAAAACAATATCGAGAGATTTGATGAAGATATGCGTTTTCAACTTACTTCCAACGAATATGATGTTTTGAGGTCGAAAATTTCGACCTCAAAACCTGAAACGAGAGGTGGTCGTCAGTATCTTCCGTATGTTTTCACCGAGCAAGGAATCTATATGCTTATGACAGTTCTTAAAGGCGAACTCGCTGTAGATCAAAGCAAAAAATTGATTAGGCTTTTCAAACAAATGAAGGACTTTATTGTCCAATTACAAAATGTTTTGCCGGAATCTGAAATCAAAATGCTGGCTATTCAGACTCAAAACAACACAGAGGATATCCGACAGATAAAACAAAGAGTAGATGATTTGACAGTTGTTGTTAAAGATTTCACCGATTCAAACATCAAGAAAGATTATCTGTTATTTAACGGACAAACAGTAGAAGCCGACATCGCTTATTCCGAAATCTACTCTTACGCCAAGAAAACCATTCATATTGTTGACAATTATATTAGTTTGAAAACTTTGGTTTTGGTTAAATCGGTGGCACCAAGTGTGAAAGTGACAATATTCAGCGATAATGTTAATCACGGCCTTCATCAAACTGAGTTTAATGATTTTAGAAAAGAATATCCAAATGTTGATGTCTCATTGAAAACGTCAGGCGGCATTTATCACGACCGATACATTTTCATTGACTATGGCACCAAAAACGAAATGATATTTCATTGTGGCGGCTCATCGAAAGACGGCGGCAGAAGAGTTTCTTCAATTACCAAAGTAAATGATGTGATGCTTTATAAGATTATTATTGACAATTTGCGGAATAATCCGACACTTCAGTTGTAATAGGTGGTCTAAATGTTTCCGAGGTAAGATATGAATTTTTGTTGTATGGAGCGCAAAATCACGCCGTCTGCAGCTCCTTTCCCATTTTATGTAACGCTTCACGGATCTGATCCAGGCGTTGCTCGCTGGGTTTGGAGATACCATAAATATAGCGTGCCAAGAGGCTTTTGTTGATGCCGATGGCGTTGGCGACCTCAGAAACGTTCAGCCATGGAAAACGGTTGAACATCTCAGCTACTTCGTTACGATAATTCGGCTCCGTCGTTTCGTAGAAACTCGAGATGTGCATGTCGGCATCCAATTTCTCCCAACGGATTGAAACGCCGTCTTTATCAATAACGAAGTCGTTCCGCTCTTCCGCGGAAGCCTCTTGCAACTCGATATACGCCTCGAGCGGGCGGCTCAATACACGGTTTTCGGTCGTTCTGATGTAAATTCGATTCTCATCGAACCACAGGCTCTTTATTTTTTCCATAAACAAGTCATGTTTGCAGGCAAATATAGGTATAAAATTTTATACCACAGCATATTTTTTGGAAAAATTTTAATTGCAATTAATTTTGATTTTTGATCACTATTATTTATCTTTGCAGTTCAGTTTCGACGCAAATAGATTGCGCAACGTGTTTATTTTTTTGCGTCGTAATTGACAAAACCTAAGAATTATGCCAAAGTATGTGACCGTGTGGAATCACAGCTAAAAGCATATAAGTCGTTGTTATAAATAATAAAACAGAATCAATTATGCCAAAATATAAAGTATTTATAAGCAGCGTACAATCGGAGTTTTCACAGGAGCGACAACTTGTTTTTGACTTCATCCGCAATGACGAGTTGATGGGGCAATACTTTGAGCCGTTCATTTTTGAGCAGATTGCCGCACAAGATGCGAATCCTCGCCAGCTATATCTGGACGAAGCTTCCTCGTGCCAAGTCTTCCTCCTGTTGGTTGGTAAGAGGTATGGTAACGTGTTGCCAGACGGCATTTCTCCGACCGAGAAAGAATATCAAGCAGCAGGAGAGAGCAATGCGTGGAGAGTCGCATTTATCAGCGATTTGGACGGACAACAGCGTGAAGAAGCTGAAGAACGTTTCTTCCGAAAAGTGCAGAGCGAACTCTCTTACCGTGTCTTTTCTAATCCGTCCGTACTGGTTTCTCTTGTCAAACAATCCCTGTATGCATACTTAAAATACAAAGGCATTATCCAAACATTAAGTTTCGACGAGCAAACCCGTGACGATGTCTCTATGGCAGATATCGACGCAAAGAAAATCAAGGACTTTTTGCATCAGGCACGTCAAAAACGAGGATTTCCTTTGGCCGAAGATACCGACCCGATTACGGTGCTTAAGCATCTGAGATTGATGCGACAGGACAAACCCAGCAATGGAGCACTGCTCATGTTCGCCAACGATCCGCAATACTTTTTCCCATCGGCTGTGGTTAAATGTGCGTGGTTTCTTGGCACAGAGACGGTAAAACCTATCGAGGACTACAAAACATTTGAGGGCAGTGTGGCAGAGCAAATCAGCCAAGCTACCAGTTGGGTGATGTCGAAACTGTCGGTTCGCTTTGGCCTGCGAGACGAGGAGGCTCAGAACGAGGTGGAATTTGAGATACCACGATCCGTCATCTTCGAGACTATTGTGAACGCTGTAGCCCATCGTGATTACAACAGCACGGGGAGCGTGCAGGTTTCTGTCTTCCGCAACCGTGTCGTTGTGCGCAATCCAGGCACATTGCCTGTCGAACTCACCAAAGCCGACCTGATGAAAGAGCACGGCTCTTATCCGCACAACCCGTACTTGGCGGAGGTGATGTACCAGATGGGCTATATTGAGAAATACGGTACTGGTATCACAGAAAATATCCGTCGCATGCAGGAAGCGCATCTCCTTGCTCCTGAAATTGATTTGAGTGCCGAGTTTATTACCACTATATGGCGTGATAATGATGCAACTAATATTGCAACAAACCTTGGAACTAATGATGCAACTGATAGTAATGCTAACGAATTGATTAATAAACCAAATAGCCCTATTATCCTTGAGACTAATGATGCGTCTAATGATGCAACTAATGGTGCAACTACTAAAGATTATTTAGCTAACAATAAACGAATCATTGACAGAAAGGTAGCCAAGAAAGTAAGCAAAAGAATGACAGAACAACAATTAAAGGAATGCATTATCGAGGCTTGTTACGTAGAACATTCTGTTGAGGAACTGGCTAAATTGTTGCAAAAATCAGAGTCGCATCTACGAAACCGATTCATTACCAATATGGTTGCTGACGGAATCCTTTTGCGAACCAAGCTAGAGCATTCTATTGGGCAAACATACATGACCAATCCGAAGCTTGACAAAAAGAAAAGTTAACAATGCGCAAATTGGTTGCGCACCAATAGACCTCGGCATCGCAAAGTGTCATTTCGAAATCGGTGCTGGTAAAGATAATTTTGAATGGATGTAGATATGAACTGGACAATAATAATCATCGAAACAATAATCCTGACGGCGGCTTTTACGGCAATGATTCTGATTCCGCTGGTGAAGAATCCGGTTTGGTGGATTGCTGACTATCCCGAGGACATTCATGTTGGGGTATGCTCATTGGTTTCATCCCATGCCTTATCGGAGCAGGAATATATTCATGGATGTCCTGTTAAATAGATAGTATTATGACAATCGACACTACCAATATGTGCTCCCATTTGCAAAAGAAGCTGTTTGACGAGGATGGCGTATATCAGAGAAGATAAGATTTGTGATATATTATGAATATAAGACTTGAACAACCCAATGATTGGCGAGAAGTAGAAAACCTCACTCGCGAAGCTTTCTGGAATGTTTATCGTCCCGGATGCACTGAACATTACGTGCTTAACCAATATAGAAACAACCCCGATTTCATCCCTGAATTGGATTTGGTAATAGAGGAAAATGGTCAAATCATCGGTCATGTTATGTTCTCAAAAGCCGAGATCACACTTGACGACGGAACTTCATTTCCATCATGGACATTCGGACCAATAAGCATCCATCCTGACTACAAACGTAAAGGCTATGGCTTGAAATTGCTACAATATGCGTTGGAAAAAGCCAAGAACATGGGCATCGGACTGCTTAGTATGGAAGGTAATATCGATTTTTACTGTCATGCAGGATTCGATCTCGCCAGTAAACTCAAGATTCATTATCACGCCGAACCTCGTGAATCAGAAGTTCCATATTTTCTCGCGCAAGAGCTGATTCCAGGCTATTGGGGCGACCGCGAAGGTACTTATTGTCCGCCAAAAGGATATTTCGTCGCTGATGAAAACCCCTATGCTTTCGAGGCATACGAGGCCACATTCCCCGAAAAGGAAAAACTGAGATTGCCGGGACAACTGGGATACGAAGAAGAATTTTAAATGATGAATCCTATTGCCATACGTCTTCTTAATCAGCAACTTGCAGCGCCGCAGTTTAGTGACCCTGCCGAGGTGATCGGCCATTTGGGTGCCATGCAGGCGCAGGAGTACCGTCTGATGCGGTGGGCGGTGGAGATGCGCACCAAGAAGCCGTCGGCAAAGGCTTTCAAGAAGGCATTTGATAGCGACGAGATTGTCAGACTTCATTTGATGAGAGGTACGTGGCAGTTGGTCGTAAAAGAAGATTACTGGTGGATGCTCGACCTCTGCGCACTGAAGGCCATCACCGTCACCAAAGGCTGGATGCACAGCAACAAAATCGACATTCCCGATGAGGAATACCTGAAAATTAGGAAGATTCTGGCACAGACCGCCGCCGACAAAAGAAGCGTCACCAAAGAGGATTTCGTGCAGGCATTGACTGAAAAAGACATCACGATGGACGACCACCGCCTTTCGTATCACATCCGAATGGGCGAGTTCACAGGAACGCTGTGTAGCGGCGACTTACAGCCGATGAAGGCGACATATGCGCTTGCCGAGAGCAAAGTCGGACCTCGTAAGACTATAGATCGCGACGAGGCTTTGATGCGCCTCACAAAAAAGTATTTTCAAAGCCGTCAGCCTGCTACGTTGGAGGATTTCGTGTGGTGGTCGGGACTCGGTATCAACGACTGCCGAAAAGGCATCGAATTATTGGGCGATTACCTGCATCTCGAAAAATGGAAACGTCGCGAATTCTATCTCACCGACGACTGCCGCACCCGTGGCTTCCGCAAAGGTCAGTATCTGCTGATTCCGCCTTACGACGAGTATCTTATCGGTTACAAAAGCCGCGATATCGTGCTCCCTGCTGAACACCGTCATCATGCCCACAACAACAGCGGCATCTTCCAGCCAATCATCGCCCACGACGGCGTCATTTGTGGCAACTGGTCACCTTTCAAAGAGGATTGCCAGGTGTTGTTTTTCGAGGGCAATTTTGATGCTGAAGATGTTCAGGAAGCATGGCAAATATATTTAAAATTTAAACAGAAATAACAATGAACTGGACAATAATAATCATCGAAACAATCATCCTGACGGCGGCTTTTACGGCTATGATTCTGATTCCGCTGATAAAGAATCCTGTGTGGTGGATCGCTGACTACCCGGAGGACATTCATGTTGGGGTATACTCATCGGTCTAATCCCTTGCCTTGTCGGAGCTGGAATTTATGCTTGGTTAATGTGTTAAAGTAGAAAGCATTACAATCTGAAGTCTTTTGTCCTCTTTCAAAAATTTTTTAAAAAAAGACTGACATTTTGTCAGAATTTTGTATCTTTGCAGTTTGTACAGGAGATTTCTCCGTTCCGCTCCGCTCCAGTCGAAATGACGGGCACACGATTGTCATTCCGAGCGAAACGAAGTGGAGTCGAGACCTGAGCGAAGCGAAAGCATTAACCGCAGGTTAATAAATCTCATAAAAAAGAAAATAAATTCTATATCATGAAAATATCATATAACTGGCTTAAGCAGTACATTCAGTGCGATTTACCTGCTGAAGAATTGGGAAAAACATTGACCGGAACAGGTCTGGAAGTTGAAGACATGACACGTTATGAGTCGGTGAAAGGCGGCTTGAAAGGCGTAGTCGTCGGCAAGGTGCTCACCTGCATCGACCACCCGAACTCCGACCATCTTCACATCACCACCGTCGACGTGGGCGAAGCCGAGCCTCTGCATATAGTGTGCGGCGCTCCTAACGTGGCAGCCGGACAGAAAGTCCTCGTGGCAACAATAGGTTGCGAGCTGTGGAGCGGCGACGAGAGCTTCACCATCAAGAAAGGCAAAATCCGCGGCGAGGTGTCTGAAGGCATGATTTGCGCTGAAGACGAGCTCCAACTCGGACCATCGCACGACGGTATCATGGTGCTTCCTGAAAACTACGAAGTGGGCAAGCCTGCATCGTTCTATTTCCCTGTGGAAGAAGACTTTACATACGAGATAGGCCTCACAGCAAACCGTTCGGATGCCACATCGCACATCGGATGCGACCGCGACATCGTGGCTGCCTTGAACCATAAAAACAACACACGTCAATATAAGATTGAACGCCCTTCAGTGGAGGCTTTCAAGGTTGAAAACACCTCAAACAACATCGAAGTCATAGTTGAAGACACCAAAGCCTGCCCACGCTACACTGGCGTTACAGTCAGCGGCGTGAAGGTCGGCCCGTCACCGACTTGGCTCAAGCATCGTCTTGAGGCAGTCGGTTTGCGCTCAATCAACAATATCGTCGACATTTCAAACTACGTCTTGATGGAAGTCGGACAGCCTCTGCACATATTTGACGCAGATAAAATAAAAGGCAAAAAGGTGATAGTGAAATGCCTGGCCAAAGGCACTCCTTTCGTTACATTGGACGGAGTTGAGCGTAAGCTTAGCGACACCAACCTTATGATTTGCAATGCCGAGGAGCCTATGTGCATAGCCGGCGTGTTCGGTGGCCTCGACTCGGGAGTAACAGAAGAGACAAAGAACGTCTTCATCGAGAGCGCCTACTTCAACCCCACTTCAATTCGTAAGACAGCCCGTTTCCACGGACTGCAGACCGATGCCAGCTTCCGCTTTGAGCGTGGTTGCGACCCCAATATCACACCATACGCCCTGAAACGCGCCGCATTGCTGGTGAAGGAACTTGCAGGCGGCACAGTGTCATCTGAGGTGAAAGACGTGAAAAACGGCGACTTCACACCAGTACGCGTGCAGTTTAAATTCGATTATCTCAACAAGATTGCAGGTCAGGAGATAGAAAAAGAAGCAGCTGTGAATATTCTGAAAGACCTTGATTGTCAGGTGATTGAACTCACCGACGCATATGTCACAGTCGATATTCCGACATGCAAAGTCGACGTTTATCGTCCAGCTGACCTTGTCGAGGAAATCTTGAGAATCTACGGCTACGACAACATCGCCATACCATCGAAGATTAACGCCAGCCTCAACGTCAACAACAAGCCTGACAAGGAAAAGATTCAAAAAGAAATCTCAATAATGCTGGCAAGCAACGGTTTCTACGAGATTATGAACAACTCTCTTACGAAATCGGCTTATGCCAAGGAACTCGACAGTTTTGACGAGACTCACAACCTGAAGATCATGAACCCGTTGAGCTCCGACCTCGACGTGATGCGTCAGTCGTTGATGTTCGGCGGCTTGGAAAGCATAGCACGCAACCAGAATTTCAAAGTCTTCAACATGAAATTCTTCGAATTCGGCAATGTCTACGCTTTCGATCCCGACAAGAAGCCAACCGACAATAATCCTCTCAACCCGTACAGCGAAAACTATCGCCTCGACCTTACCATTACCGGTGACAACCAAGAAGAGTCATGGAACGGCAAACCGCAGAGCCTCACATTCTTCGATCTTAAAAAATATGTACTAGGAATCATCAGCAAGGTGGGCATCGACACTGAAACTTTGGAAATGAACGAAGGCAGTGAATCACATTACGATTATTCGATAGTTTATTCATTGAATAACAATGCTTTGGTAACACTTGGCAAACTCAGCGCCAAGACTTTGAAATTGTTCGACGTGAAAAAGGAAGTGTATCACGCAAGTTTCGATTGGGATGCCATTTTGAAAATTGTGAAAGGCCTTAAGACAATCAGCTTCAACGCTTTGCCGAAGTTCCCAAGCGTACGCCGCGACCTCGCTCTTGTCATGGACAAGACCGTGACATTCGAACAAGTTAAGAAAGTCGCTATTGCAGCTGAAAAGTATATACTCAAATCGGTGAATTTATTCGATATTTACGAAGGTGACAAGATTCCGGCAGGAAAGAAGCAATATGCAGTCAGTTTTACATTGCAAGACACGCAGAAGACTCTCACCGACAAGGTTATCGAAAAGACAATGTCAAAGATTCAGCAGGCAATCGAGCAACAACTTAATGCCACCTTGAGATGACAGATATCCAAGTCATAAAACAACGTTTTGGTATCATCGGCAACGACCCGAGCCTGAACCGTGCCATTGAAGTGGCAGTACAAGTGGCTGCCACCGACCTGACCGTTTTCATCAATGGCGAGAGTGGCACTGGTAAAGATGTGTTTCCGCAGATAATTCACCAGAACAGTAGCCGCAAACATGGTCCTTACTTCGCCATTAACTGCGGCGCCATTCCCGAAGGAACCATCGACTCGGAGCTTTTTGGTCACGAAAAGGGTTCATTCACAGGAGCTTACGACACCCGCAAGGGTTATTTTGAGGTGGCTGACGGCGGCACTCTCTTCCTCGATGAGGTGGGCGAGTTGCCTCTTGCCACACAGGCTCGCTTGCTAAGAGTTTTGGAAAACGGTGAATTTATCAAGGTAGGTTCGTCGAAAATACAAAAAACCAACGTGCGCGTGGTGGCTGCAACCAATCTCAATATTCCTGTAGCCATCGAGAAAGGTCGCTTCCGCGAAGACCTCTATTACCGCTTGAACACAGTTCCGATTCACATTCCGGCACTGCGCGAGCGAAAGGAAGACATCAAGCTTCTGTTCCGCAAATTTGCATCCGACTTTGCCGAAAAATACCACATCCCGGCCATTCAACTGACACATGAGGCCCTCACCATGCTCGAGGAATACCGTTGGGACGGCAACATCCGCCAGCTGAAAAACGTTACCGAACAGATTTCAATCATCGAGCCTGATCGTCTGATAACACCTGACATTTTGAAAAACTATCTGCCTGTGCAGACCGTTTTGCCGGCCATTTTCAAGGACGAAAGCAAAGCCGACTCGATATCGGAACGCGACCTGCTGTACAAGGTGCTGTTCGATATGCGCAAAGACATAACCGAGCTGCGCAAGACAGTCGACGAGCTGACATCAGGCCATATTCCTACCGCAACGCCTATCAACGCCACGGTACTCAATCCATCGCAGCATGAGCATATGGTGGAATACGACAACACACAGGATGCGGAGGTTGAGTATCTTCAGGATAAAGCAACCGCCAACAGCCTATCGCTGCAAGACAAGGAAAACGAGGTGATTTGCAAGGCTTTGCGCAAACATAACGGCAAACGCAAAGACGCTGCCAACGAGCTAGGCATCAGCGAACGCACTCTGTATAGGAAAATAAAGGAATACGATATAAAAATGTGACGCTTCGCATAATGTGTTAAATTTGAAAAATATGTTGAAACGGATTAACACCTTATTAATAATACTGGCGGTTCTGGTGCTGACCGGCTGCGGCGTGTATTCATTTACAGGCGCAAGCATTCCGGCAGAAGCCAAGACCGTGTCGATACAGCATTTTCCCAACAATGCCAATTTGGTGAATCCGTTGCTAAGCGACATGGTCACCAACACATTGCGTGACTATTTCATGAATCAGACTTCGCTAAACGAGGTGCCGAACGACGGCGATCTGGCAATCGAAGGCGAGATTGTCGACTACAAGACCTCTCCCACCGCCATCACCGGCGACCAGATAGCGGCTTTGAACCGTTTGACAATTACTGTAAACGTCAGGTTTTACAACAGATACGACGAATCAAAGAACTTCGAGCAGAAGTTTTCGCAATACGAAGACTATCCTAGCGCTCAAGACTTGAACTCGGTGCAGGAGACACTCGTCACCACAATATGCGACAAATTGTGCGAGGATATATTCAATAAGGCGGTAGTGAACTGGTAGATGGACAACACAAGGCTGACACGGTTGATGGAACATCCCGATCTTATTGACAACGAGGATGTAAGCGAGCTGGAGACGTTGGCGAGCCAATACCATTATTTTACAGCGGCTCAAGTGTTGCTTGCTGTAGGTATGACCCGCACTCAGCACCAAAACGCGGCATCTCAGCTACATCTGGCAGCCGCCATGACACCCAACCGCAACGCATTGCGCATCAAGTGCATGCAGTTGCCCGACGAGTATGTCGCACCTGAGCCGACCATCCTTATTCCTGAAAAAACCATTCTCATACCGGAAATAGACCTTGGGGGCTCGTCGGAAGATCTCAACCGCGAAGTGGCTCTGCTCGAAGAAAAGAAAAAGACACTCGACGAACTGATGTCGATAATCGAAAATAAAATCGCCGAGCTGGAAAAGGCCAAAGCAAAAGCCAAAAAATTGGAAAAGAAGCTTTCGAAAGCCGAAATTATCGACAAATTCATAGCCGAAAATCCGACAATTTCGCGTCCAAAACAGGAATTTTTCAACCCGATTTCTGCTGCACAAGAGTCGGTAATCGATCAAGAAAATATTGTAAGTGAAACATTAGCAAACATTTACGAGCAACAAGGCTATTTCGGAAAGGCAATTTCAATTTATAAAAAATTAAAGTTGAAACATCCAGAAAAAAGTATTATCTTTGCGGCTCGAATTGAAGAGTTAAAAAATAAGTTAAACAATTAATATTTAATAAGATGTACGTAACAGTTTCAGTATTGATCCTTATCGTCAGTTTTTTGATGATGTTGGTAGTTTTGGTTCAGAACTCAAAAGGTGGCGGATTGGCATCAAACTTCTCATCGCACAACCAGATTCTCGGCGTCCGTCAGACCACTGACTTCCTCGAGAAGACAACATGGACACTCGCTATCCTCTTAGTGGTATTCTGCCTCGCATCAAGCGTGACAATTCCAAGAAACGGTGTACAGGGCGCAGGTCAGGACACACGCATGCGCAGCCAGATTGAAACTCCAATGGCAGCTCCTGCAGCAACCCCTGAAGCAGAGACAGCTGAGTAATATCTGAAAAAACAGAACAAAAAATGTCAGAATGTCATACGTTCTGACATTTTTTTGTTATTTGGCAGTAATATTAGCATTGGAATGATTTTTGATAAAAAACTGACACAAGATAACAATTAATAAAATATTATATCATGGCAAAATTGAATATCAAACCGTTGGCAGACCGCGTTGTTATTGAGCCGGCTGTCGCAGAACAGAAAACCGCAAGTGGAATCATCATCCCCGACACAGCAAAAGAGAAACCTCAGCAAGGCACAGTAGTGGCTGTTGGCCCTGGCACCAAGGACAACCCTGTCACAGTGAAGGTCGGCGACACCGTCATCTACGGCAAATACGCAGGCACCGAGTTCCATCTCGACGGCAAAGACTACATGATCATGCGTGAAAACGACATTATCGCTATCATCTAATTTTGTAAATAATTAAAAATCATATAAAAATGGCAAAGGACATATTATTCAACCTTGATGCACGCGACGGTCTGAAAAAAGGCGTCGACGCATTGGCAAACGCAGTGAAAGTGACACTCGGACCTAAAGGTCGCAACGTCATTATCGAGAAATCATACGGCGCTCCTCACATCACCAAGGACGGTGTGACAGTTGCTAAGGAAATCGAATTGGCTGACCCGATTGAGAACATGGGTGCACAGCTGGTGAAGGAAGTCGCTTCAAAAACCAACGATTTGGCCGGTGACGGTACAACAACAGCTACCGTTTTGGCACAGGCCATCGTGGCAACAGGCTTGAAAAACGTCATCGCAGGCGCCAACCCGATGGATCTGAAACGCGGTATCGACAAAGCAGTTGCAAAGGTCGTCGAATCATTGAAAGCTCAGTCGGAAATCGTTGGCGACAACAACGAGAAAATCCGTCAGGTGGCTACTATTTCAGCTAATAACGACTCAACAATCGGCTCACTCATCGCCGAGGCAATGGGCAAAGTGAAGAAAGAGGGCGTCATCACTGTTGAAGACTCAAAAGGTATCGAGACATACGTCGACGTCGTCGAAGGTATGCAGTTCGACCGCGGTTACATCTCACCTTACTTCGTAACCGACACAGAGAAGATGGAAGCTGTCTACGACAACCCATACATCCTCATCTACGACAAGAAAGTCAGCGTGATGAAAGACCTTCTCCCAGTTTTGGAGAAGACATTACAGACAGGCCGCGCATTGTTGATCATTGCCGAAGATATCGACAGCGAAGCTCTTGCAACATTGGTTGTCAACCGTTTGCGTGGCTCATTGAAGGTTGTGGCAGTTAAGGCTCCTGGCTTCGGTGACAGACGTAAAGAGATGCTTGAAGACATCGCCATCCTCACAGGCGGCACAGTCATCAGCGAGGAAAAAGGCTATCGTCTTGAAGATGCAACTTTGGCAGAACTCGGCTCATGCGACAAGATCACTGTCACAAAAGACAACACAACAATTGTCAACGGTCAGGGTGACAAAGAATCCATCCAGGCCCGCGCAGCTCAGATCAAGGCTCAGATCGCTACCACAACATCTGACTACGACCGCGAAAAACTTCAGGAAAGACTGGCAAAAATCGCTGGTGGCGTAGCAGTCATCCACGTCGGTGCAGCATCAGAAGTCGAGATGAAGGAAAAGAAAGACCGTGTTGAAGACGCTTTGAACGCAACACGCGCAGCTATCGAAGAAGGTATCATCCCTGGCGGTGGCGTCGGATTCATCCGTGCCATCAAGGCTTTGGAGAAACTCAAAGGCGACAACGACGATGAAACAACAGGTATCTGCATCATCAAACGCGCTTTGGAGGAACCTCTTCGTCAGATTGTTGAGAACGCCGGATTGGAAGGCTCGGTGGTAGTTAACAAAGTTGCTATGGGCAAAGGCGATTACGGCTTCAACGCACGTACCGAAACTTACGAGAACATGCTCAAGACCGGTGTCATCGACCCAGTTAAGGTCGCAAGAGTAGCACTCGAGAACGCAGCATCAATCGCAGGTATGCTCCTGACAACAGAATGCGTGGTTTCGAATCATAAAGAGGAGAACCCAGCACCACAGATGCCACCTATGGGCGGCGGGATGCCAGGAATGATGTAAAAACTACTTGATTCCGTTTTCTCGCATAAACCTTCTGATTACAGCGGCATGACATCCTTTGATGATGACATGATGATTGCCGATAGAACGGTTTAAAAGATACGGTTTCAGATTTATATCGAAAGTAATTTGAGTACGGCAGAAATGACTGCTGTACTCATTTTTTATGGCCTTAGCCTCAACTACAAACAGCTTATCCAAGCGTCTTCCGCCCCATTTCAAGATGGTGTAGTCTGTCAAAGGCATTTCGCCTTGAATGGCGACACCTATCCCCGACTCAAAATGCGAACGTGTCACTATGTCGTCGCACATCGAAAGAGGCACCGTACAATGAGCTAGCATTGTGGTTTTGTCGGTCAAAACCGACGGATTTGCCATAAAAGCCGGCTCTTTGCACAATTTCTTGGCCAGCAACATCGTCATCAGAGTCTGCATATCGCCTTCGCAACCGGCCACAACGTCTTCGTCGTTGAGCAATGCCAACGCCAGACAACTTGTTGTGTTACAAGCTTTTACAATATCAAAACAACGGATTGTCATTGCATCCAGTCGTTCTTCCTTGCAGATGGCTTTGATAGCCAGATATGTCTTGGCAGCCGCTATAATATCGGAATCGGTCGGTTCCTTAACCGACTTAGAGCGTTTGACAAGATTTTGCGCAACCTTCTTCGCCTCGGATTCATCGACAGTTGCCATTCCATTGATAAGTCGCTGCAAATCAATGTTAACTGTTTGAATACCATAATATTCGCGAAGATAATCATAGTCTACTCCGCTGGCAATAAGCCAATCAGACGGCTTGCCGAACAAACCGATTCGGGTGCAAAGGAACAAACTTGACATTGAAATATCCGACGAATCAGATGAAATCAGACATGCTTCCTCCACCTCTTTCATAATCGTTGCGTTATCGCCGTGGATGATTCTGCCATGACTGCCTTTTTCCCCAAGATATGACAAAATCTCCAGCGACGCTGCCAATGAATTGTTGCGGCCGTCGGCTATCAAAGTGGTGGTATGCAACATTCCCGTCGACCAGATGGTCTTGAATAGGTTTTCCACCCCACCGGTAGCAATCATCACATAATCAACATGTTGTAGAGACGCGCCATAGCACGTCTCTACATTTTCTTCACCGACAACTGTTATCTCGGCTTTACACCTTGCCTTCAACATATCCATCAATTCGGCATATTCTGTTTTTACAAAACTGTCGGATTGAAAAGAAGAACGAAGAACTAAAATTTTCATCGCTATTTGTGAATTAGTGTGTTACGACAAAACGCTGAGTATTTGCGCCAATTTTCACGAAATAGACACCGTTTTCGTAAGCTGATGTGGCGATAATCAGCTCGCTGTCAGCTGTAAACTCGGCTACTTTCTGTCCGATTGCATTGAAAACAACCACACAACCGAGGTTCTCGCCGTTGATAATCAGCATATCGTCAGCCGGATTAGGATAGAGAGTGACTTTTTCATCAATGTTTTCGCCAGCTGCATCATCGCATTCATACTGCAAGATACCTTCATCGCTCATGTATTGTACCATCATGTCGAGTGTAGGAGGATAGATGTCGCGCTGCGCAAAGGTATGGTCGGGACGGATAAGCATGATGGTCGGATACATGGCCACCGGGATTGATTGAGCAATGTCGTTGCCGCCACCGTCTCTGCTGATAGTAGGATATCCGACACTGTAAGTCTGAACCCAAGCCTGGCAAGCGTCATTGTTTCCATTTGGCGAAATCTCCATGAAGATTACATCGTGCTGGTTGCAACCATACAAGCTGTATGCTTCGACCATGTCGGACATGATATTTTGGCTAAACGGGTCACCGGTAAGGAAGAAATTGATGAGCACATACTGACCTTTGTCAAGAATGTCGTAGAGATGAACCTCATTGCCGGCGATGTCGGTGCCGGTGAAATCGGGCATAATCTCTGAAATGCCTCCAGGAGTTGTGGTCACGAATTCCTGAGCCACATCATAGAGATTGCCTTGGTCGTCGGCAGGAACAGCGCAAATCATATATTCGGTCTCTGGAGTAAGGTCTGTAAAAGTATGAGAAATCTCATCATTGGCTGGGAAACCATACTGGCGCAGATATTCAGGAAGATAAAGACCCGCGGCTGCCATCCACGCATTGAACTCTTCTTCGGTAGCCATCATATAGTAATATTCAAAGCAATCTTCGTTTGGTGTGAAGGTTGCCGTCACTTCGGTTGTACCAGTTTGGTCAACTGTAATCGCAACCTGAGGATCAGCTGTTGCAGGAATGCAGTCATGCTGCTGAATACCATGGTTTTCCAACGCTGTGATGATTGTTTGAGCATTGTTGATAGGCCAAAGGTCCTGAATTACAATGTCATGATTTGGAGCGATGAGAATCAATGTCGGGAAAGCCCCGATTTGATATTGATTGCATATCGTGCCGCCGCCAGCCTGACCACCAATAGTAGGATACTCTACACCATAGGTGTTTGTCCAATTTTGGCATGCCGCATCGCTGTCTCTATCTGAAATTTCCACGTAAAACACATCGTGCATGTTGCAGCCGAAAGCATAATACGACTCAACGACTTTCGGTGTAGCCTGTTGGCAAGGGCCACACGTAGTGAAGAAGAAATCGATGAGCACATATTGTCAGCCATCGAGAATATCAAACAGATGCACCTCTGTGCCATGGCAATCGGTGGCTGTAAAGTCAACTGCAGTAGTCAACGGGCACTGAGCTATCATATTAAGGCTCAATGCAATAGCAAAGATAAAAGTAAAGAGTTTTTTCATAATTGTATTAATTTAATGTATTAGGGTACAAAGATACGTTTTTTTGTGACGATTGGCAAATTTTATAAAAATTAATTACTTTTCAAACTTTTTACTAATTTTGCAACTTGTTATGGAAGAAGAGAAACCCAGAAAACGCGACCGCATCAAAGCTGGATTTTCAAAGTTGCTGAAAGAGGATAAATTGAAAGCTGTTTCAGAGTACATTGAAAATCCTGGCGAGTTTATTGCCCTTTTGAAAGGCTTTTGGTACAGCGACAGCGAAAAACAGAAACAGTTTGACGAGTTCAGCGAGAACACTATTTCCAATTTCCACATCCCTTATGGTATTTCACCGAATGTGCTGATCAACGGCAAGATTTACATGGTACCTATGGTCATTGAGGAGAGCAGCGTGGTAGCAGCGGCTTCGGCAGCGGCCAAATTCTGGGGCGACCGTGGCGGCTTTCACGCCGAAGTAATTGATGTTCAAAAGGTTGGGCAACTGCATTTTTGTTATAAAGGCGACAAGGATACGCTTAAAAGCCTAATGCCTGAAATCGAGACTGAGCTGCGCAACTCAACACGCGACATCACGGCCAAGATGGAAAAACGAGGCGGCGGAATCCTTGACATAGAGTTTGTCGATTTCACCGACAAACTCGAGAATTATTACCAACTTCGAGTCACATTCAACACCTGTGACTCTATGGGCGCCAACTTCATCAACTCATGCCTTGAGACATTCGGTCACACCTTGCAGGACTATTTCTTGCGCCGTGGTGAAAACGTCGAGATAGTGATGGCGATTTTGTCGAACTACACTCCAAATTGTCGCGTGAAAGTGTGGGTTGAGTGCCCTGTCTACGATCTGGACGGTGTCGACGAGCACCTCGACGGCCGGGCTTTTGCCGAGAAATTCAAAAAAGCGGTCGACATCGCTCACATAGACGAATATCGCGCCACCACTCATAATAAAGGCATCTACAACGGCATAGACGCAGTGGTCATTGCCACCGGCAACGACTTCCGTGCCACCGAAGCGGCCGGTCATGCCTACGCCTCGCGCAACGGACATTACGAATCGTTGAGTTCATGCGAGATAGAAAACGACATGTTCAGGTTCTGGCTTGAAGTACCGATTGCGCTCGGCACCATAGGCGGATTGACAAGCCTCCACCCTCTCGCCAAAGAGTCACTGGAATTGCTCGGTCATCCGTCAGCGCCTGAGTTGATGACGATAGCCGCCACCATGGGACTCGCCAACAACTATGCAGCAGTTAAATCATTGACTACCAAAGGCATCCAGCAGGGACACATGAAGATGCACCTTGCCAATATCCTTAACCAGTTGGGCGCCACCGACGAGCAAAAAGCCGCGGCGCTTGTGCATTTCAAAGATGTCACCGTGACATACGCTGGAGTTGAAGAATTCCTGAAAAACAATGGCTAATTTCCACGCTAACGGCAAGTTCCTTCTTTCGGGCGAATACCTTGTACTTCAAGGCGCGCGTGCTTTAGCATTGCCCTTGAATTTGGGGCAATCGCTTGAAGTGAAAACTGTCGACATCCAAAGTGGTATGATACATTGGGACGCTTACACTCCAAAAGGATTCTGGTTTGCATCGATATTCAGCAAATACGGCTTCACGGTACATGCATCCGACGACATGGCCAAAGCCGATATGCTGTGCAAAATATTCAGCGAGATCAAATCGCTGAATCCTAACGTATTACAAGATAAAAACGACTATTTTTTCGTGACACGCCTTGAGTTTGACAAAGACTGGGGACTAGGCAGCAGTTCAACTCTGATTTCCCTGCTTTCGCAATGGGCAGATGTCAATCCGTACGAGTTATTGAAACGCACAATGGGAGGCTCTGGTTACGATATCGCATGTGCAACAGCTTCAAAACCGTTGATTTATCATCTTGATAAGGGCCAGCCGATAGTTGAAACCGTCGATTTTAAGCCTGCATTTGCAGACAAACTGTATTTCGTTTATCAAGGGCATAAACAAAGTTCGGGCAAGGAGGTGAAATCGTTTAAAGAAAGAGCGAAAACCATTGATTTCTCAGCAGAACGCGCAGAAATTTCCGAGATTACCGACGCACTCGTTAAAACAACGTCTTTCAACGATTTCTGCGCTCTTCTTTCGCGTCATGAGGCAATCATGAGCCGTTGTCTGGATCAGCCGCCGTTAAAATTGCAATATTCTGATTTTCAAGGCATTATCAAATCGCTCGGCGCTTGGGGCGGCGACTTCTTCCTGGCAGCAACCGAACTTCCGGAAAAAGAAGTCTTTAGTTACTTCAACAGTAAAGGATTAAAAACCGTTTTGAAATACGACGAGATTGTCCTGTAGTCACTAAAAATTCCTACATCACCGCTCGCATTAAGCTTTCTTTTACAAAAGCGTTAAGCGATATGCCTTCAGCTTGAGCCATTGCGGCAGCTTTGGCATGAAGCTCAACAGGAATTCTAATATTAAAACTTCCACTGTATGATTTGTGAAGTTCAATTCCATTAACCTTGCAATGTTCAATGTAATCATCAACGGCATTGACAAAATCAGCCTTAAGTTCAGACAATGTTTGTCCTTCGTAGGTTATCAAAACACCTTTATCAAGCCCGAGAACTTTCCCATAAAGGGTGTCATCCTCAAGCTCGGCTTCAATGCTTCCGATAAATCCTTTATATTTTAATGTTTCCATTGTACCAACTTCTCATTCTTACTCATATTATCTGCAACTATATTTCAGTTGCAAAGATACATATAATTTTTGAATTGTCAAGTTTTTTTGAAAAAATGTTTTTTTGTTCTTTCCCTTGATGGAAATAACCAAAGATCAAGGCCCGAATTATCGGCCTCCGCTGCAGCCGGTCTAAGGCTGTGATACTCAGCGCGGGGAGTGCTTCTTTCAGAAGCAAACGACAGGGCGCCCCGCTTGAGTATCAATGCCTTATCCCGTCTTTTGGGCCATCGCTGCCCCGCGATTCGGGCCGGGCCACCGCACCGCGAAGCGACGTGGGGGCGAAGCCCCGAAGAGATTATTTTTCCAGAATGTTTTATTTTCTTCGAAAAAATCCTTATTTTTGCATTGTTAAACAACAATTATATGAGAAAACTTTTGTTTTTGACATTTGTTATATTAATGTCGCTTAATTTGATGGCTCAGCTTGAGGTCAAAGATGGTTCTTTCAAAGAAGTACCAGGTTTTGTTAATATAAATCCCGATGAGAATTATCAAAAAGACGATAATGATTTGCCTTTCGCCATTATAAAGGTAAGAACTGAAAACATTAACGATAAACAGCGTCGTGAACTAAAATTTAGTGGTAATGCAGGTACTTTTGTCATGTTAGAATATAAAGACGGCGAAGTATGGGTTTATCTTACAGCAAAACATACTGATTATCTAAAGATTTCTCATCCTGATTTTAGTTCCATAGAGTTTGCTTTACCATATGATTTGCAACCAAAAAAAGGGTATGAATTGACTATCGTTAATAAACAATCAGTTGATGAAGATGTAATGAAACGTCTTGAAAGATTAGAAGATGTTGTAATTACCAATCAAACATCAGTTAAAGTAGAAAATGAATCTGGTAAAAATAAAAACAGTAATAAAGAAGTCCCTGTTAATAACAGCACAATTAACATTAGTTCAACAGAAACACAACATCTGACATTTAAAGGGGTTCCGATAGATGGAACATTGAAAGAGTATATTGAAGCAATGAAAAAGGCCGGATTCATTTACAAAGAAAAAACAAGCGATGGGGGTGCTATATTGACAGGAGATTTCGCTGGTTATAAAAATTGTCGTATTAAAGTTTCAACATTAAACAATTGCGATGTTGTTAATAGAATATTTGTTCAGTTTTTAGACAACGATACATGGTCATCACTCATAATTGATTATGAGAATCTAAAAAATATGCTGATAAAAAAATATGGCAAACCCAAAAATAGTTCCGAGAAATTCACATCTTATGTATCAGGTAGTAACGATTCAAAAATGATTGCTATACGTAATGGAGAGCACGAATGGTACACTCTGTTTTCAACCGATTTGGGTAATATAGTATTATCTATAACGGAAGGTGTAAAGTCATACACTGGTGCTGTTAGCCTCACATATTACGACAAAATCAATTCTGATAAAGTTCAGAATGCCGCTATAGATGATTTGTAATACTTTTATATGATCACATACAGATATGCAAATAACGATAATGAAGAATATGTAGACATCAACGATGTTGATGTTGTTTATAGGAATAATCATAAATTTTTCTGTATTTCATGTAATAGTGAGATGGTAGCAAGTTTAGGCAATAAAAACACTCACCATTTCCGTCACAAACAAGATACTGATAGCTGTAATAAAGAAACATACCTTCATAAATTAGGCAAGTTCATTTTTAGAGAAGTATATCAAGATTGTTTAAAAAATAATAAGCCATACAACATTACGATGTTTAGAACAATCAGGTGTTCCAGAATGTCAACATGTAATGTGAGTAAGTTATATGAAGGATATGGATGTACTGAATACAAAAAAGAAACATATGATTTAACACAGTATTATAACGTTATTGAAGAAGAAAAAAAGATCGATAGCCATATTCCAGACCTTCTGCTAAAAGGAAGTGATAATAGAAAACCTATATTCATTGAAATAAAAGTAACCCATTCATGTACTGATGATAAAATCAAATTAGGGTATCCAATAATAGAAATTCCATTAAAGGATGAATCAGACTTAGATCTGATAAAAAGCCGTGATTTGGTTGATTATCAAAAACATGGCTTAAGAGATACTTATAGAGAGATATGTGAAAGGGATAACACTGATAAAGATGTCGCTTTTTACAACTTCAAACACGATATATATAAGCCTCTTGCACAACATGATATGGCAATGTTTTTCGTTAAAAAGAAAACACTGGCTTGTTATTTTAAAGAACATGCCATAAAATGTAATAAAATTGAAGAAACTATACGTAAGAAAAATTATGCGTTTGAGTATAGAATAATTTTTTATTATTTCTGTGGAATTAAATCATATTTGTTCGGACTCGCAAAGGCGTGTGAAAAAGGTATAGAAGTGAGAAATTGCTATCTGTGCAAGTATCATACAATTAACAAGTACAGATATCCACCAGATCATGAAAAACCACTGAAATGCGAATACTATAGTGAGCCATATAAGGGTTATTTATGCGATCCGAAGGATGCTAAGGAATGTAAAGTTTTCAGCCCTGATCAATCTATTATAGAGCGTTATTTGTCGTACGAAAGCTATTACGAGGAATTTTGATCCTTATATATGGCATTGCCCCAACGTCGCTTCGCGGCGGGTGGGGACGGCCCGAATCGCGGGGCAGCGATGGCCAAAAAGCCGAGCTAAGGCCATGATACTCAAGGCAGGTCGATTCTGAAAGAATCTCTAAACGCTGCCATGAGGATCACAGCCTTAGCTCGGATGCAGCGTAGTGCCGATTATTCGGGCCTTGATCTTTTGGTTCCTTTTCCATCAAGGGAAAAGAACAATAAAAACCGCCCGTTAGGGCAAATCAGCGTATAATCACAATTTTTTCTCCAAAAAAGATATTATTTATTTCAAAAATATTTCGTATAATTGCATTTCGTAATTAAGTGAAATGTATTTTCGATGAAATTCTGGAAAAAAGTCATAAGTGTTTCATTTTTAATATGTATGCTTTTTAGCACACAGAATTTTGTCGTTGCTGAAAACAAATCAGACGAGGAATTTAAAGCAGGCGAGGTGATTATCGAGCACGTTCTCGACTCATACGACTGGCATCTTTTTACATGGAAAGGCCATCATGTCGGCATTAATCTTCCTATAATAGTCATTAACGAGGGGCGCATCTATTCGTTCTCAACCAAGCGGCTTCACGACAGCGCCACCTATGTCACAACCGACAAAAAAACTGGTGAAACCATCACATTTGCCATACCTCACGAAGGCCAATACAAAGGCAAAGTAGTGATTTTGGGCGCTGACGGCTCTCAAAAACGCCCGTTAGACATCTCCATCACTAAGAATGTCATGGCCCTGTTTATCTCATGCACACTAATCATAGTGCTGTTCTATCTTGTGATGAAAGCCTACCAGAAACGTGGCGAGAAAGCTCCAAAAGGCTTGCAATCACTGATTGAATGGCTCATCGTCTATGTGCGTGACGACATCGCGCGCAAAGCCATCAGCGAAAAGTGTGTCGACCGCTATCTCCCCTACTTGGTGACGGTGTTTTTCTTCATTTTCATCAACAATCTGCTGGGGTTGATACCGATTTTCCCATTCGGAGCCAACATTACGGGAAACATCGCAGTGACTGCGGTTTTAGCCCTGTTCACATTCTTCATCACGAATCTTCTCGGAAACAAAGAATATTACAAGGACATCTTCAACACGCCAGGCGTGCCGTGGTTTTTGAAGTTCCCGCTGCCTCTGATGCCAATCATCGAGACAGTAGGCTGCTTCACCAAGCCGTTTGTGCTGGCGGTGCGTCTGTTTGCCAACATCACGGCTGGTCATATTGTGGTGTTAGGCTTCATCAGCAGCATCTTCATCGTGGCTAAAATCAGCATGGCAGGCGGTGTCGGAATGTCGGTGTTCTCACTGATTCTGGCGATTTTTGTCGATGTCATTGAGATTCTGGTGGCCTACATCCAGGCGTATGTGTTTACGCTGTTGTCGGCATTGTATTTCGGGATGGCAAGCAAGGAGCATCATCATTGATTTTTAAATTTTTGAATTTTAAATCTTTAAATAAATTAAAGTTATGTCATTATTAGTTGTGTTACAAGAAGTAACAAAGGCAGCAACAGATTTGGCACCTCTGGCAAAGTTGGGAGCCGCTATCGCTGCCAGTATCGCCGTCATCGGCGCAGCAATGGGTATCAGTAAAATCGGCGCAAGCGCATTGGAATCAATGGCTCGTCAGCCTGAAGCAGCTGGTAACATTCAGACAAGCATGATTTTGGCAGCCGCTTTCGTGGAAGGTGTTTCACTGTTCGCGGTGGTCGTCTGCTTGTTGGTCGCAGTCGGTTGAGAAAGTATCTTAGGTTGTAACGGTTGGTTGCAACCTAAGATTAAATTTTGAATTTTAAATTTTAAATCTTTGAATTTAGAATTATGGAGTTAATTAGTCCTGATTTCGGGTTTATATTTTGGATGACGCTGGCCTTTGGCATAGTGTTCTTCTTCATTGCCAAATTTGCCTTCCCGGTAATCAACAAAATGTTGAAACAACGTGAGGAGAAGATTACCGAGGCATTGGAAAAAGCCGAGCGCACTCATGAGGAGATGGAAAAGCTGCAGGCTCACAACGAGATTCTGCTGCAGCAGGCCCGTGAGGAACGCGAACGTATGCTCAACGAAGCCCGCCAATCAAGTGAGAAGATAATTGAAGACGCCAAGGCAAAGGCCAAGGTAGAAGCCGACCGCATGGTGGAATCAGCCAAAGAGAGCATTGAGAACGAGTATAAGGCGGCGATGACCGAAATTAAAAACGGAATCGCCAACATCTCGATTAAAGTCGCCGAGAAGATTCTGCAACAGGAACTTTCAAAGGACAACGCCCAGATGGACTATATCGACAAAATCATCAAAGACGCCGAAAATCAATAAGATAGTATGAGAAACACTCTGTTGATACGCCGTTACGCAAAGGCATTCCTTGAGTTCGCCATAAAAAACGATATGGCCGAACAGGGATTGGCCGACCTTGAGCTGCTCACCGACACACTCAAGCAAAACCGTCAACTGCGCAACATACTGTCGCAACCATTCATCTCGAAAGACAAAAAAGAAAGCATTATCAAGAGAATTTTCGAAGATAAGCTTTCGGCAAACACATTGAAATTCATCATGTTGATGCTTGACAAGAACCGTACGAACATAATTCCGCTGGTTGTTGAAGCATATCGCGACATGTATTACGAATATAAAAACATCGCCATGGTAACAATCACCACGGCGGTAAAGATTGATGAAGACACACAAAACCGACTTCTTTATTGCGTCAAAGACAAAATCAACGGCACAGTTCAGATTGTCAACAAAGTCGACCAAGAAATCATAGGCGGTTTTGTGGTAAATTATCTGGATTATCAGTATGACGAAAGCATAAGGACGAAACTGAGAAACTTGCAGTCAATCTTCTCTGATAATCTGTATGTAAAAGGATATTAATAATTTGAAATATGGGAACAATAAAACCCGCTGAGGTATCAGCAATCCTGCTTAACGAACTGACGAACTTCGAGGACGAGGCGGCGTTGGATGTGAAAGGCACTGTGCTCAATGTCGGTGACGGTGTGGCACGTGTTTACGGCATGCGTGACGCTGAGTCGGGCGAGCTTGTGGAGTTTGAGAAAACCGGCGCGATGGGCATCGTCTTGAACCTCGAGGAAGACAACGTCGGCGTGGTGCTTTTGAGCGAAGCCGGCAACATCAACGAAGGCGACACTGTGGTTTGCACACGCCGCATCGCATCGGTAAAAGTTGGAGAAGGACTGCTCGGACGTGTAATCAACACTTTGGGACAGCCTATCGACGGCAAGGGTGAGATTAAGGGCGAAACCGTGGAGATGCCGTTGGAGCGCAAGGCACCTGGAGTCATCTACCGTAAGCCCGTTGACGAACCGCTTCAGACCGGTATCAAAGCCATTGACGCCATGATCCCAATTGGACGCGGACAGCGTGAGCTCATCATCGGCGACCGACAGACAGGAAAAACTTCAATTGCCATTGATACCATCATCAATCAGAAAGAGTTTTACGACAAGGGAGAACCTGTTTATTGCATCTATGTTGCAATCGGACAGAAAGGCTCTACTGTTGCCAACATAGTGCAGAGTTTGGAAGACCACGGCGCACTGCCATACACCATAGTTGTGGCCGCCACGGCATCAGACGCTGCCGCAATGCAATACTACGCCCCGTTTGCCGGAGCCGCTATTGGCGAATACTTCCGTGACACGGGCCGTCCGGCTCTCATCATCTACGATGACCTGTCGAAACAGGCTGTGGCATACCGTGAGGTTTCGTTGCTGCTGCGTCGTCCGCCAGGACGTGAGGCTTACCCGGGCGATGTGTTCTATTTGCACTCACGTTTGCTTGAAAGAGCTGCAAAAATCATCAACAATGATGCGATTGCGGCACAGATGAACGACCTTCCGGAATGCCTGAAGGGCAAGGTGAAAGGCGGCGGTTCACTGACAGCACTTCCTATCATCGAGACACAGGCAGGCGACGTTTCGGCATACATTCCGACCAACGTAATCTCCATTACCGACGGACAGATCTTCCTCGAGACAAATCTGTTCAACGCCGGTATACGCCCAGCCATCAACGTGGGTATTTCGGTGTCGCGTGTGGGCGGCAAGGCTCAGATTAAATCCATGAAGAAGGTGGCCGGAACCCTGAAACTCGACCAGGCACAGTTCCGCGAACTGGAAGCATTCTCCAAATTCGGTTCCGACCTGGACGCAGCCACTCAGGCCGTTCTTGACAAAGGCCGTCGTAACGTGCAGATTCTGATTCAGCCTCAGTCGTCACCATTGAGAGTTGAAGAAGAGGTGGCTATCATCTACTGCGGCGTGAACAACCTTTTGAGAAAGATTCAGCCCAATCAGGTGGCAGAGTTCCAGAAACGTTATCTGAGCTATCTCAACAACTCGCACAAAGACACTATGGAAGCATTGCGTACAGGCAACTATGGTGACGCTGAGAAAGCCACTCTGACAAAGGCGGCTGAAGAAATCGTCAGCGCAATGATTAAGAAAGACTGATAAGTATGGCAAACCTCAAGGAAGTTAGGACACGCATAAATTCGGTGAATTCCACCATGCAGATTACATCTGCCATGAAGATGGTATCGGCATCGAAGCTCCGCAAGTCGCAAACAGCGATTCTGGCGTTGCGTCCGTATGCTTCCAAGCTTCACGGCGTTATGCAAAATCTGTCGGGTGCTTTGCAATCATCGACAGAAGGAGTTTATGCCAAGATTCACAAAGAGAATCCTGAAGACGAGAAGATACTGCTCATACCTGTGGCATCCAACAAGGGATTGTGCGGAGTTTTCAATGTGACAGTGCTTCGCGAGACTATCAATGCGATTCAGAATGATTACAAGGTGCAGTACGACAAAGGCAACGTCGACATACTTTGTATCAGCAAGAAAATCGAGGAAACTCTGACTTTCAGAAAATATCGGGTGGCCGGCAACGAGAACGAATTGCTCGACAATCTGACCTACGACAAAGCCGTGGCGTTTGCCGAAAAGCTGATGAACGATTTCGTGGAGGGAAAATACGACCGTATAGTATTCATCTACAACCAATTCAAAAACGCCGGCACTCAGATTCTGACCAAAGAGCAGTTCCTTCCGATAGTAAGCCAAAATGTTGCTGAAGCGGATAATAACCCAGCCGACGAAACTGAATACATCTTCCAGCCTTCAAAGGAAGAAATTCTTAACACATTGATACCAAAGACTTTAAAGCTTCAGCTTTATAAGATATTGCTTGACAGTTTCACTTCTGAGCACGGAGCCCGCATGGTATCGATGACGCAGGCAACCGACAACGCCGCCGAGTTGTTGAAAGAACTCAATCTGTCGTACAACAAAGCACGTCAAGGAGCCATCACCAACGAGATTATCGAGATTGTAGGCGGCGCTAACGCATTATAGTGTTTAATATGGATTTCAATTATTGGGAGCAATATTATCTGAAACAAAACGCCGAGCTGATGCCGTCGCTGTTTGCACACTATGTCGCCGATTTACTTGGAGATAAAAAAGCTGAGATTATCGAGCTTGGCTGTGGCAACGGACGGGACGCCGTGTTTTTCGCCAAAGAGGGACATATGGTTGATGCAATCGACCAATGCTACAATGAGATATGTTTCCTGATGAAACAATATCAATATCTCGAAAATCTTGATTTCCGCTGCGACGACTTCACCGATATGGTTGACGACCAGCCTTATGACGTCGTATATTCCAGATTTACATTGCATTCCATCTCGAAAGAGCAGCAAGACCACACTCTCGACTGGGCCTACCGCAATCTGAAAAAAGACGGTCTGCTCTGCATTGAGGTGAGGGGCCAGAAAAACGAGATTTATAAGGTGGGTGAAGCTGTTGCAAACGAAAAAGACGCCTACATTTTGGATGATCACTACCGCAGATTTTTAAATTTTGACGATCTTTGTGATTACCTGAAAAAGCTGGGCTTTACGCTTGATTTTGCAGCCGAGGCCAAGGATTTCGCGCCATTCAACGGCCAAAACGAGACATACATTAGAGTAATTGCAAGAAAATAATGGACGATTTTTCAAAGTTTAACGGCGAAGGCACCTCACTGAGGAAAGCGCAGATGCGTGAAGTCGCGATATTGCTGGAAGTCGATAAGATTTGTAAAAAACACGACATCAAATACTGGATTGATTTCGGCACTTTGCTTGGCGCCGTCCGTCATGGCGGCTTCATCCCTTGGGACGACGACCTCGACATATGCATGTTAAGCTCTGATTACCAAAAGTTTATGGAACTAGCCCCACAAGAGCTCCCCGACTGGCTTTTTCTGCAAAACAAAGAAACCGATCCGTCATACAAACGCACCATCTGCAAGGTTCGCGACCTCAACTCTCTGTTCATTGAGAGGCACGAGGATTTTACCTCACCATACAAAAAAGGTATATTCATCGATATTTTCGAGGTTATTGAATACCCTAAAGTGTCCAGAAAAACAGTGAAATTCCTATCAAAATGGGCTAAAAAAACCGATCAGTTTTTCAACGTGCCGCAGTATGTCAATTTCAAAAACATTGTCGCAGGCATCACTTTCCCGTTTATGAGACTGTTAATCAACGTGTTGTGGGCAATTTTGAAAATCAGGAAATCCAACAATCTCGGGTTCAGATTGGAGCATAATCCTTATAATTCATTCATTGCGAAAGATAAGATTTTCCCTCTTTCAGAAATTGAGTTTGAAGGCATAAAATTCTCAGCGCCAAACGATTACGATGCCGTTTTAAAGAGCTATTATAAAGATTATATGAAGCTTCCCAAGGAAGAAGACCGCTGGATTCACTCGAAATTCATCTATTTCTACGAGTAGTTTTGTAAAGGCTCACCAACGAGTTCGCTATTTTCTCAGGCGAGAATTTTTCAGCACACATCTTACTGATTTCCAACGAATTAAATCTGCACGCATTGTCATGCATTTTTATTAATGCTTCAACTAGTGCTTGTTTGTCATCAACAGGTATCAGATAGCCGTTTTTCTCATTCACTATATCGCTTGGACCGCCGCAATCAGTAGCAATCACAGGCAATCCAGTAGCCATAGCCTCGATGAAGACCACCCCGAATGTCTCGCTTTTCGAAGCAAGCACAAAAGCGTCGCCTTGAGGATAAATCTCTTTCAGCTTGTCACGCCCGACCTCGTTCAATAGGACGATTTGGTCGTTCATATTGTTTTGATTTATAATGCTTTGCAGCTTATTCATCTCCGAGCCCGAGCCCACTATATTCAAAGCGACAGATTTGTCATTTTTAAATGCCTCGGCAAAGGCGTCAATAAGCAAATCAAAATGTTTTATCGGAACAAGATTGCCAACGGAAATGAAAGTGAAATTGTTCTTTGGTTCACGCTTAACATATTGAAAACGAGAAACGTCCACGATATTGTGAATCACTGTCGCTTCCACTTGGAAGTTGGCTCGCAAATTTTCAGCAAGCGCATTTGACACTGCTACTACCCTATCGGCATTTTGATACGCCGCCTTTGCCAATTTTGCATCTAATTTGCTGATTTCCAATATATTTTTATTCAACTTGCTGCTATGTTCAGTCACAACAAATTGAAGGCCGTACTTCTTTTTCAATACAGCTGCAATAGCTGCTATCGAATAAAAATGCGCGTGAATTACATCAGGTTTCCCCACTGCTTTTACTGCTTTTTTGTAAAGACGCACCATCAAGCAACGCAAAAACGGCAAAGCACGGCGGTAAACACCAAGCGGCAGTGAAAGCTCGAAGACCTTCACACCCTCTTTTTCATATGTAAACCACCCGTAATTTCTCTTGTAACTCCTTGAACGAAAATCTATTACAAGCATTGTAACATCAACTCCGACTTTTGCCAAGGCCTTTGCCTGGTCGAACTCAAAAATGCCGTTGAGCGGATATTTTTCCGTCGGCATTCCCTTTGATATCACAAAAACTTTCATATTATCTCATTCAAAATTTTGACAAAATCTTTGGTCAGATTACGTCTGGAATACTTCTCAACAAGCGAGCTTTGCTTGCTTTCTAGCTGATTGTCAACATATTTCTGATACAAATCAGAAATGACCGTTATCATTTTCTCTTTGTTGTTGAATCCGACTGTAATACCGGTCTCGGTTTCATTTAAAACCCTTGCCGAGTCGCCGTCTTCAGGGCCTATGCACAAAATCGGCCGGCCCGACGCCAGATATTCGAAAAGCTTTCCGGTCAGCACTCCCTTGGCATTTGGGCTGTTGTTAATGAACAGCAACAGCACAGCGGATTTTTGCTGTTCCTCAAGCACTTGATTATGAGGAATATATGGGGTAATTTCTACGTATTTTTCAATGTTATGTCGTTTTATCGATTCGAGCACTGAATTGTCAACCTGACCGATTAAACGGATTCGCATCGGTTGAGACGTTTCAGGGAACGTCTCTACAATGTCGGCAAACGCTTGCCAAAATGTTTCTGGATTGCGGTTAGCGCCAATGATTCCGATGTGCGACATGGTGAACGGCAACGTCCCTTGATCTAGCATGGACGTGTCATGGTGTACCTCAACAATCGGTTGATCAAAATCATAACCGTTAGTAATCACCGCGACATCCTTCGCACCCAGTTGTTCCAAGCCTCTGGCGCAGTCCCAGCCGATGGTCACAACCTTGGTGGCTTCAGTCAACACCTGACGTTCCAAACGATGATGTTTCCGGTCGGCCCAACGTGTCAGTTTCAAATCTTTGTAGAAATCGATGTCAGTCCAAGGATCGCGGAAATCTGCCACCCACGGGATGTTGAATTTTCTATGCAACGCTCTAGCAATCAGATGCATAGAATGCGGCGGACCTGTCGAAACAATAGCATCTACCGGATGTTCTTTTAAATAATTCTTCAGATAACGCACCGAAGGTTTTATCCACCAGCAACGCGCGTCGGGAATAAAGAAATTGCCTCTGACCCAAACGCTCAAGTTTTCCTTCCAACCGGTTTTCTTAGCACCCTCGTTGATAAAGCCGGCCTTCACCTTCTCGCCTTTCTTTATTCCAAGAAACTTTTTGTAGAATGAATACGGCTCGACAATAGGCTGCCGGATTACCTCGGTTTCGGGCGCCACATCACTGTCAAGCGATTTGTCTTCCACCGGATACTCGGCGTTGTCGGCGGTATACACTACTGGCTGCCAGCCGTTTTCGGGAAGATACTTCGACATCTTCAGCCAACGCTGTACGCCCGAACCGCCTGATGGCGGCCAGTAATATGTAATGATCAGGACTCTTCGCATTTTTTAGTGGAGAAATAAACCGCAGCCGCCAAACCTATCAGAAGCAGAAGCGATGTTATCAATTGTATTGTGTTGCCGACCTTCCAAATCCTTGGTTCATAGCGCATTACTATCTCATGCTGTCCTGCCGGAATTATAGCCGAACGCAAAATATAATCGGCTCTCAACAACGGACTTTCAACACCGTCAATCCACATTGTCCATCCCTTCGAAGTCCATATTTCAGAGAAGACAACCAATTCATCCTTCGATGAATCAAAGCCGTATTTCAGCTCATTCGGCTTATACTCAAGCAGTTGAATGGCACCCTCAACAGGTGTGGCATTGAAGTCGCCCGCCAGATTTCTGAATTCCTCGTTCACTATAGCCACATTTCTAACGTCGGTTACGGCAATTGCGTCGATTTCCTCGTTTGGTGTTGTCACCCACTTGATTTCAGAAACAAGCCATGCATTGCCGAAAGCATCGTAGTTGCGCGAAACCAGTTTTTTACCGTCTTTCTGATAGATTATATATCTGGTGTTCAGCATGTTAAGCACTTTCCAATAGTTGTTGTCCGACTTGCTGAGATAACGGCTGATTATATCCTGATAACGGCGAAGTTTGGCCCCGTGATAACCGCCTATCGACTTGTGGAAATAAGATGTGCTGGCATCGTTGAATGTGTTGGTGGTAAGGTTTATAACACGATAATCCAACTCCTTGTCCTGCAGTATCTGCTTATCGATATCGCTCATCGCGAAAGGCTTGTCGGCCTTGCGCTTATCGATGAAATTGCCTTCGCCCAGATAACGCTTGTCGATGGTGAACATGTCAAGCACCACCAGTATGGCAAGTGTGGTGAACATGTATTTTTTGTTCATTTTTCCGCTAACACCCAGCAGTAAGACTATTGCCGATACATAGATATACAGGAAACTGCGGATGGCGTCTTTTTTGAATATCGCCACACGCACGCTCTCCAACTCATTTGCAAAAGCGGTGTACAGAGCTCCGTCCTGGCCTGTCTGCAACTGCTTGAACTGAGCCGCCTCGCTCTGACTGAGGAAGCTGAAGAAGGTTTGCGGCATGGCATAAAACAACAGACACAAGCCTCCTGTTATTCCAAGCGATATGTACAAATATCTTTTGTTTTGCTTCAATCCGTCGGGGTTTTTGAAGATCTCGGCCAAAGCCAGAAAAGCCAGCAGCGGCATGCACACCTCGGCCATCACCAGGGTCATCGAAACAGCGCGGAACTTGTTGTAACCGGGGAAATAATCAATAAAGAAATCGGTAAATCCCATAAAATTCTTACCCCAGCTGAGCAAAACTGACAACACGGTGGCTGCCAGCAACACCCATTTGTACTTGCCTTTCACAACGAAAAGCCCCAAAACAAACAGGAAACAAACGATTGCACCCACATAAACCGGTCCGCTGGTGCCTGGTTGGTCGCCCCAATAGGCGTTCTGCTGTGCTATGGTCGAGCGAAAACGCGAATCGCAATGTTCAAGAGCCGGGTTGCTGTTGCCGATGTATTCCGATGCGCCGCCTTTGGCATTGGGAATCATCAGGCTCCAGGTTTCACCTATGCCATAGCTCCATTGTGTTATATAATCTCTGTCGAGCCCTTTGGTTTGAATATCAGCGTTTTGTTTGAGCACAGGCTTGCCGCGCATTGTTTCCTTACCGAACTCATAATTGGCGTAAAGTGTTGTGGTACACGTCAGTACAGCCAAAGCAGCCACACCTAAAAGTATGCCACTGGCCTTGACAAAATGCAGGTATCTTTTTGCCTTGACAGCTTCAATCAATTCCGCAATCACAATGCAAATCACGATAAGCAGCAGATAATACGTTATCTGAAGATGTCCGGCTCTAACCTCCAATGCCAAAGCAATAGCCGTCAGCACCGCTCCCCACAGATATTTTCCTTTGTAAGTCAACAATATACCTGCGATAACCGGAGCCATATAGGCCATTGCCACTGCTTTGGAGTTGTGTCCGGCACCTATCACTATGTAAAGATATGATGTGAATCCATACGCCAAAGCGCCTATGAAACTGACCCAAATCTTGCAATCCAGCACCAGCAGCAGTATGAAAAAGCCCAACATGCTGATAAAGACAGCGCCTAAAGGATGCGGGAATCCCACATTCAAGACCCTGTTGACATATGTCATCAGATTGCTGGTTTGAGGTACACCTATGTTCCAGGCCGGCATTCCGCCGAACATCGAGTTGGTCCAAAGACTCTGCTCACCGGTTTGAGCCTTAAACTCGACTATCTCCTGCGACATGCCTTTGTACATCTCAATATCGTGCTGTTTCAGGCGTTTTCCTTGAATTATAGGGGAAAAATACAAGAGGGTGATCAATGCGAATGCCAAAACGCACAATGCTATGTACAACGCATTCTTATTCTCTTTCAAGAAATTCATCTTCATCTCAATCTATTGTTAACGCACTTAATAAACAATCTTAATATATTGATTATCAACTGATAATATATACATTTTATTAGTTTTCTCCAAACTTTCAACCATAGTCGCAAGCGAAATGCGATTCAGGCCGGAGCCGAAAACGCCGCAATTCTCACGATACACTTCCTTGCCGTCAAGCGATATCAGCCTAATCACAACATCGGTTTTACGGCTTAGATTCACCTCGCAATAAGCGCTGTAATTCAACGGATTAGGGTAAACCGACAGATTGCCCATGTTGGCCACAACCTCACCCACGCCTATGTTATTCCACTCGTAACAACCCATGTCGATGCGATCATTGAAAACGCGAGGTCCGCCCGACAAATCGGTGTCGGGAATAAACAAGCCTGAAATATCCTCCAAACCGGTGTCGATACATGGACTATCGGCAAGTAGACGGTAATCGTGGTGCAACTCGTCCACAAACAGCGGATCGGCATCAATCATGTCATTATAATCATCTTCCTCCACATATTCACGGCCATAAATTGAATCGAGGCCATACTGAACAACGCCGTTATTGAAAACAGGACGGCAATCCATGCCCCAAAGCCAAATCTGCGAACCGTCATAATACTCGACAGTATCTCTTTCACCTTTGCTGTTGATATTGGCAATCGCATGATTTCCCCAAATAATGCAGTTGTTCAGAGTCGGCGCGGCATCAAAAGCGGTCTGGAATCCGGCTCCACCGCCGCCGCCGCAATAATTGTTCACCAAAGTGATATTGTTAAGCTCAGGATCGGAAGTGGCCATTGCCATACCGCCGCCATAATGTATCACCGAATTGTTGTATGCGAGCATATTAGACACTTTCACATTATATTCCTTGCAACGCTGTATGCCCAAACCGCCTGCGTTAACCACATGATTATCATAGAAAACGGCATTTGTCAAAACCATGTTACAACTGTCTATGTTCATGCCGCCGCCGTAAGCCGACTCACTGATGTTGCCATGGAAAACCATATCGTGAATGTTGAGATCGCATTTCAAAAACTGAAATCCGACACCCCAAGTATAGTCGGGAGGACAAGCCACTGACAAGTTGTCATAAACTTCACTGTCATGAATGAGCATTGACGAATTCTCGGCATAAACCGCACCGCCCCTTCTGCGTGTGGTATTATGGTGGAAACGGCAGTTGGCAATCTCCATCCCATTAGCCATACTGATTCGCATCACACCTCCATCACCGCCAGCACGAGTTTTTCCATAAGAAAAATCACAATAGCGCAATTCAACGCTGCCCGGCTTATGGAAATACAAACCCTTCCAACCGCCCAGTTCAGGATTATCATAATCGGAATAACCGGTAGTGTCGGCCACTGTAAACGAAATCCAAGCTCCTTCTTCGCCAATGGCATATAAATTGCCCAACACTGTCATTCCAAAATACCCGTCGGCAATTACCGATGTCCCGGCGTCGACAGTCAATGTCTCGCCGTCAGGAATCATTACATCGCCGATAAGATGTATTTCACCACTCCATGTACCAGATTGATTTCCAGACACTTGCACTATCTGCGCATTAATTGTCAAAGCGCATAACAACAAACCTAATGTGATTATTCTTTTCATTTCGATACATTTAATAATAATGTGTCAAAGATACAAATTTTTAGGATAGGGTTTAACACTTATTTTATTATTTTTGCAACGTGAAAAAGATAATCAGATATTTAGCTTTGGTTGCCGCCGTCGCTCTTCTTGGCCGCTGCGCCAATGTGGTGACTCCTGCAGGCGGCCCGAAGGACGAAAAGCCTCCGGTAGTGCTGGAATCGTCGCCTGCCAACAATTCAACTAACTTCAGCGGAAAAACCATACATATCAGTTTCGACGAGTTTATCACTCTCAACAACGCTTCAAACAACATTCTGATATCTCCTCCGCTGAAAAAAAAGCCCACTTATCGTACAAGCGGCAAAACATTGATTATCAAATTTGAAGAGCCTCTAAAGCCTGAGACAACCTATTCCATCAACTTCGGCGAGGCTATCAAGGATCTGCATGAGGGCAATGTTCTGAAAGGCTTCAATTACGTCTTCTCAACAGGCGAAAGTTTGGATTCACTTACGCTTAAAGGCAAGGTGACTCAAGCCATTGATTTAAAATCTGCTGAAGATTTTTATGTCGGGCTGTATACTGTCGAGGCCGACACCGTCACTTTCGATTATTGCACAAAGACCGATAAAAAAGGCAGATTCGAGCTTAATGGTCTGGCCGACAACGAGTATCATGTCTTCGTTTTGAAAGACAACAACTCCAATATGATTTACGATCTTCCTAACGAGGAAATCGGTTTTTACCCAGGTCTTGTCAGGCCAGTTGCCGAAAGTTTTTCGACCGTCGACGACACCACTGCCGTGGATAACGGCATCGAAATTTTCACCTTCGTTGAGGAAGACTCCGTGCAGAAGGTTTTCAAAAAAGAGCTTGTCGAGTCGGGTTTGCTGCGCTTCGTGTTCCGTTATCCGGCCGATAATGTCAGCATAACCGCCTTGGAAGAACTCCCAGACACCTTTAACATCATGCCTGTCTATTCGGCAAAAAAAGACACGGTGCTGTGGTATTTCACGCCGAACAAAGACAGTTTGCGGATTTGCATCAACGATGGCATAAACATCAGTGACACAATGCATATCAGCCTGAAACCGCGTGAGGCTGTTTCCAAAAAACGCAAGAAACAGACCGATGTCCAGCCCAAGAGTCTGGCTGTAGGCAACAACCTGAAAAGCGGCAAACTAAAACCCGAGCAGTCGCTGATACTTTGCTTTAACGAGCCTATTACCGAAGTCAACGTCCACGACACAACTTGGTTTATTGTGGATAAAGACACCATAATCAACGATTTGCATTTTTCCAAAGCCGACCAATACGGCTTCAGATACCAGCTCGACAAACAACTTGAACCCGAAAAGAGCTATCAGATCATATTCCCCGACTCCACTTTCTTCGGATTCAGCGGGCTAACCAACGACACAACCAAACTGCGTTTCAACGTTCAGGAAGAGTCGTTGTTCGGCAACATTTACATTATGGTTGAAAAGCCTGAGGACGTGCCTCAACTGATAATTGAGCTGCTCGATGCAAAAGATCATGTCGTCGACACACAAATAATCAATCAGACACAAGAACTTGCGTTCGAATACCTCGATCCGGGCAAATATAAGCTGAAAGCCATCTTGGATACTGATGCCAACGGTGTTTGGAGCCCCGGCAACTTTAAGAAAAAGCTGCAACCCGAAAAAGTGGTTTATTACGATGGCACACTCGAGGTTCGCGCCAACTGGGACATCGATTTGGATGAGCCTTGGAAAATTGAAAACTAAGTGACAATGAATCCATTATATCCTGTTATTAAACTACGTGAAGGCAAAGACGATGCCGTAAAACGTTTCCATCCATGGATTTTCTCAGGTGCCATAGCATCGGCGGCTCCAGGGCTACAAGCCGGTGATATTGTGACAGTTACAAATTCCAAAGATGAAATCATCGGCACAGGCTTTTGCGAGGCCGGCAACATAGCCGTAAAGTTACTTTCATTTGAAAACACCAAAATCGGCGCCATGTTTTGGCAGCAGCGCCTTAATGCAGCTTTTGAAACGCGTAAAGCTCTCGGATTCATTGGCAACTCGCACACCAACTGCTTCCGTCTGGTTCATTCAGAAGGCGACAACCTTCCGGGCTTGATTGTCGATATTTACGGAAAGACCGCCGTGATTCAAGCCCAGACCGAAGGCATGGCACTGAATATCAAGGCGATAGCAAAGGCGATTGAAGCCATTCCTGAGCTGAAAATCGAGGCTATCTACAACAAAAGCTCTGAGGCTATGCAACGCATGGGCAAAGACGCAGTCGACGACGGCTACCTCCTTGGCGGGACATGCGAGGACTACGTGCTCGAAAACGACTCTAAGTTTCTGATCGACTGGGAGGCCGGACAAAAAACAGGCTTTTTCCTCGACCAGCGTTTCAACCGCAATTTGGTGCGCCAACTTGCCAAAGGCCGCACCGTTCTGAACACCTTCTGCTACACCGGAGGTTTCTCGGTCACAGCACTGCAAGGCGGCGCAAAACAAGTGGTTTCTGTCGACTGCTCGAAAAAAGCCATCACAATTTGCGAAAACAATATCGAATTGAACGGCTTTTCAAAAGAAGCCAACCCGAGTCTTGTTGAAGACGCCAAGTTGTATCTTCAGAATATGTCTGAGAATCAATACGATATGATTATCCTCGACCCTCCGGCGTTTGCTAAAAACCACAAGTCGCTGCACCGTGGCCTGCAAGGTTACAAATTCATCAACAAAGAGGCGATTAAGAAGATTCAGGCAGGTGGCTTGCTGTTCACTTTCAGCTGCTCGCAAGCCGTCGATAAGGCACAGTTCCAAAGCATCGTAATGGCAGCAGCCATCGAAACCGGCCGCAAAGCGAAGATTCTATATCAACTTTCGCAACCAGAAGATCATCCTATCAATATATATCATCCAGAAGGAGCTTATCTGAAGGGATTGGTACTGCAGATTGATTAGTTTTTCATCTTCTCAATGGTCTTCGTCGTCGAAAACCCTTCAACCAAGTCAACAGTGACAACTTTACCGCCTTTGGCGGTCACGATGTCGTATCCGACGATGTTTTCCGGCTTGTAATCGCTGCCTTTAACCAAAACATCAGGCTGCACGGTCTTTATCAGATTATAAGGAGTGTCTTCATCGAAAAGAACCACAGCGCTCACAAATTCTAAGCCAGCAAGCACAAAAGCACGTGCTTTTTCATCATTCACAGGGCGCGACGGGCCTTTCAACCGTTTCACAGAAGCGTCGGTGTTCAAGCCTACAATCATCACATCGCCAAAAGCGGCGGCTTTTGAAAGATATTCAACATGACCGCGGTGCAAAATATCGAAGCAACCGTTGGTAAAGACGATTTTTTTGCCGTTTTTGCGACAGTCATCAAGCCATTTCACAAGCTTTTCTCCGTCAAGGAGCTTATTGTTTATCTTTTCAAAATAATTCATAATCAATTGTTTATCGGTTTTCTTTTATCAATAAAAAACATCACGACGTAGGCTAAAACGCCAGTGATGAGATAAAATATCATTTGCGAGCCGTGGTTGATGGCGGCAAATGAACCGGCTACTTGTTCTGAAATACCATAGAAGCCGCTCAGCAATGTTATGGCGATGAAATGATATGTTCCGATGCCTCCCGGAACCGGCGCCACCACGCCTAAAGTGGCGATTCCAAGTAATGTTATGGCTTCAACTATGCCCAAATGGCTCGTTTCGGTCAACATGTAAAACGGCAGCCAAGTCATCAGCACATAAAAGCCCCAAACGCCTAATGTATAAAGGACAAAACGCCATTTTTTCTTCATCGTTACAACCGACTTTATGCCATCAACGAAACCGTGCCACAGCGAAGCGATTTTTTTGTTTTTTCTAATAATTTTTACCAAAAATATTATAAAAACGATACTGGCAAAAATCACTATTATTCCAAGTAACACATTGTTTATCAACTTATTAACAAGCGGCACCATCCACGAGGTTATGAGGCTTCCAAGCAATTTCCACTGAAAAACTATCACCAAAAAAGCCAGCATAAAAAGCACTGTCAAATCGATGATTCTTTCCGACACCACCGAGCCCAACGATTTGTCGAACGGTATGTTTTCCTTGCGTTTCAGCACACTGCAGCGTGCCACCTCACCCAATCTGGGAAAGATGCAATTGGCAAAATAAGCGATTAAGACAGCACCGTAAGTTGACCAGGCACGTGTCTCATAACCCATTGCCTCAATCTGAAGATTCCAACGTAAAGCCCTGAAAAACAATGATATGGCAAGACATACCAAACTCAGAAGCATCCACGAATATTTTGCTGATTTGATATCGGTCAAAAGCTGAGTCAAATCGATGTTACGGAAACTGAACCACAACAAAGCAATTCCCAATGCTAGGAAGACTACATACCACAGGGTTTTGGATGTTTTCTTGTTCAAATTTTGTTGTTTTTGTCAGGAAAAACAATCATCGGCTTGAATTTCTTGGCCTCTTCGAAGTCCATCGAAGCGTAAGAAGCGATAATCACAAGATCGCCTTTTTTCACCAGATGTGCCGCCGCTCCGTTGATGCCGATGACGCCGCTGCCTCGCTTACCTTTGATTACGTAAGTGTGCAGGCGGTTGCCATTGGTCACGTCGTAGATGTCAACCTTTTCATTTTCAATCAGGTTGACAGCATCCATCAGGTTTTCGTCAATGGTGATGCTGCCGATATAGTCGAGGTCGGCCTGAGTCACCGTGGCACGATGTATTTTCGATTTAAGAACTTCTATATTCATTTTAATATATTCTCAAGTTATCAATCAGACGGACCGGACCCAGCTGCAAGGCCACAAAAATACGGGCGTGTTCGCTGTCTTTCCAGTCGCATACAGGTTGCAAGGTTGTCTCGTCTGATATCTCAACGTATTCAACGTCAAATTGTTTTATCTCGGAATATTTTTTCAGTGCCAAAGCCTTCATTTCAGCCGGACTCATGGTGCGGTAGTTGGCCACTGTCTCCTTCAACACTTTGTAAATCATCGGAGCGATGGCACGCTCTTCGGCGTTGAGACGCATGTTGCGCGAGCTCATGGCCAAGCCGTCTGTTTCACGAACGATGTCACAAGGCACTACTTCGAGATTTATATTGTAATCTTTCACCAACTTAGTGATGATAGCCAGCTGCTGGAAGTCCTTCTCTCCAAAATAAGCTCTGTCAGGTTCCACAATCTCAAAAAGTTTGCGAACCACGATAGCTACGCCGTTGAAATGGCCCGGACGGCAGGCGCCCTCCATTACATGCTCAATGGCTCCGAAATCGTAGTGGTCAGTCACTGCTGTAGGATACATCTCCTCGACCGAAGGCATGAAAACAGCGTCGCATCCGGCGCCTGCCAACATTTTCACATCCTTTTCGGGAGTGCGCGGATACTTTTCGAGGTCAACAGGATTGTTGAACTGTACCGGATTGACAAAAACACTTGCCACAGCCACATCGTTCTCATTTTTGGCGCGGCGAATCAGCGAAAGATGACCTTCGTGCAAAGCACCCATGGTCGGAACCAGACCCACAGTAAGCCCTGAATCGCGTTTGGCTTTCAGAAACGACTGAAGATCATTGATATGCTCAAAAACTTGAATCATAATACTTATATCAATTTGAAAAAAACATGCAAATTTACATAATTCACAAATATAACGAACAATTTTTACTCAATTAATTTAAAAAATTAGTATCTTTGCGTCGTTTTTGTGCCCTTGTAGTTCAACGGATAGAATGGAGGTTTCCTAAACCTTAGATTTGGGTTCGATTCCCAGCGAGGGTACGATTTTTTTAATTTCACTATGAGAAAAATTGCATCCATATTAACCATACTGCTGATATCCACCACCTTATGCCAAGCTCAGGCTCTTGGCGAGTGGACTTCGCACACCCCCGGTTTGAAAGTGATTGATGTCGACATGATGCACAGCAAGGTCTTCGCCGCCACCCCATACGACATCTTTTATTACAACACCAACGACAACAGCATCAACCGCTTGTCGAAAGTGAACGGTCTTTCAGACATGGGCATAAGCCTTATCAGCTACAGCCAGCCGTACGACATCATGTTTGTTGGCTACACCGACACCAACATCGATATCATTGACAATCAAGGAAATATAACCAACATCCCTGATATTTACAACAAATACATATTGGGCGAAAAAACCATCAACAGCGTGTATTTCCACAATAAATTCGCTTACGTATGCTGCGGTTTCGGCATTGTGGTTATAGACATGGAGCGCAAAGAGGTGCACGACACTTACATTTTAGGTCAGAACGGAGGTTATCTGGGCATTAATGATCTGACTATTTGCGACGGGTATTTCTACGCCGCCACGCAAAGCGGCATCATGTACGCCAAAACCAACAATCCTTATCTGGCCGATTATTCGCAATGGAAACGTTTTGGCAACAGTTTACCCAACAGCCGTGACAATTTCTCTCACATAGCCACTTTCGACGGCCATGTCATTGCCAACTATTCCGACAACGAGCACGATAGTGACAAGCTGTATTCGCTGAACGACACCACATCGTGGTCGTATTTCTTCGATGGTGACCTAGACCTCATCAACGAGATGCGCGTCAGCGACGATATGTTCATACTGACAACCAAAGAAATCAACGTTTACAACACCGACAAGGAGTGTATCTTCAATTTCAACAAGCTGAGCCCTAAATCGACATTCTACGACAAGACCAACAACTGCTACTGGATAGGCACAGCCTACAATTCGTTGCTACAGGTAATGCCCAATGGCGCACATAGTTCAATCATTTTCAATGGCCCTTATTCAAACAACGCCTTTGAAATCAACACTGCAGGCAACGACCTTTGGGTTGCTCCGGGCGGCTACACCCCCAACTGGGCGCCCACATGGAAGCATTACGGATTCTTCCATTACGACGGCGACCAATGGACTTCCAACAACTGGAACAAAGTGTTCGACAGCGTGTTTGACATCACTTGCGTGAAGGCCGACCCTGTCAAGAGTAACACGGTTTATGCCGGCTCATTCTCTAGAGGCCTTGTGGTTTTTGAAGGCGATGAGGTGAAAAATGTCTACAACAGTTACAACAGCAGCCTTGGCATGCACCTGGCAATCAACTACACATACATCACCGGTTTCGATTTCGACAGCGGCAACAACATTTGGATTGCCAATACTGGCGCGGCCAAATCGCTTTCGGTTTGGCGCACCGACGACACTTGGGAAGCATTCAACATTGGCAGTGGTGACATCAGCCACCTGATGGTTGACAATAACGATGTGAAATGGATTTTGAGACGTGAGGGTGAAATTGTATTGTTCAAAGACGGCACTATCAAGACTGTGTCAACCAATTCCAACATCGGCAATCTTCCAGGCACAGCCAACTGTTTTGTCACCGACCGCAACGGCACTGTTTGGGTTGGCACAACCGACGGCGTCGGGCTGTTCTACGATTCAAGAAGAATCATGCAGAACAACAGCTACGCATGCTCACGCATCCTGATTCCTCGCAACGACGGTACAGGCCAAGCCGACTACCTGCTTTCGGGCCAATCGGTGCTTTGTATGGCAGTGGACGGAGCCAACAACATATGGTTCGGCACCAACAACGGAGTTTTGCACACCTCGGCCGACGGGCAGACCACATATCATCACTTCACCATGGAAAACAGCCCGTTGTTCTCCAACACAGTGAAAGACATTGCCATAGACGACAACGGTAATGTGTATTTTGCCACCGACCAGGGAATCATATCTTACAGAGGCACCGCCACCAAAGGCAACACCTCCAACACAAATGTTGTGGTTTATCCCAACCCCGTTAGGCCCGAGCATCGTGGAATCGTCGGCATCAAAGGACTGGTCACCGACGCTTTGGTCAAGATTACAACCACCAGCGGCAACTTCGTGACACATCTGAAAGCTCAAGGCGGACAAGCGGTTTGGGACTGCACCGACATCAACGGTCAAAAAGTTCAGCCGGGCATATACCTCATTTTCGTCAGCGACGAATCAGGCACCGAAACTTACGCCACCAAGGTACTTATCATGAAATAATCCATGGAGCAACCCGACAAAACCCGCGCCATAGTTCTCAAAGCCATTCGTTATGGCGATAACAGCCTGATTGTCAGACTGTTAACCGAACAAGGCGGATTGAAGGCCTTCATGGTCAAGGGCGCTTTCAACAAATCATCAAAAATCAGAGCGGCATTGTTCCAGCCCCTCACCCTTCTGGAGGTGGTTTGCGCCAACTCGCGCGGCGACCTCGGGTATCTGCGGGAGGCTAATGTGGAATTGGCTTACAAAGACATTCCTTTCAACATTTACAAAAACACTGTCGTGATTTTTCTGAGTGAGCTTCTGTCAAGGACTATACAAGACAGCGAAACCGACACCGAATTGTTCGGCTTCATCCACGACGCCTTGACGCATCTCGACAGCATGCAGGCCAGCTGCGCCGACTTCCCACTGAAATTCTCTATCGAGCTGAGCCGTCATTTGGGTTTTGAGCCAAACACCGGCGGATTCAAGCCAGGCTGTGTTTTTGACCTGGAGGAAGGCCGTTTCCGCCATGACGGCGCAGCGGCGGCATATCTTATCGACAGCCGGCAAAGCGAATTGTTTTACAGGCTCTGCAACGCCAGTGTTCTAAACGATGAAAATTTGTATTTGAAAAACAGTGAGCGTCGTCAGCTGCTTTCACATGTCATCACATACTACAAGCTGCACGTGAGTGGGTTCACAGATATGAATTCCACCGATGTGTTAAAATCAGTGCTTGATTTGTAAGCATTTAATACTCAGACATTTTATGCCGTATAAAGGATCTTTCGTGTATTTGTTTTCCAATTTGAATTTATAATCTCCTACTTCGCTAAAACTCATTCCGCTGATTAAAGGCAGCTCGAAACTGTAATAGCCGCCAAGCTTTTCCGATTTGAAATTGCCTTCGCTGTCTTTCAAGCGAAACTTATACTCGCGCGAACGGCGGCTTCCGTCGGGACTGCTCACCGACATAGTGACAACAAACGATCCGTCTTCATCGGGATAAGGATACACATTAGGATAATCGTCCGAAACCGACACATACAGCACCAAATCGGCTGTCATCGGAGCTTTCACCACGTTGTAAGTGGCATTCAGATAGTCGAATCTGCCCCACATTTCACCCTTAAAGTCAACCTCCAGCACAGTATCATCCTGCTTTTGGCGGCAGGAACCAAGGCATAACACCATCATTATCAATGCTAAAGCGAGCGAAAAATATTTTTTCATAGTATAAATAATTTACAATTTTGATTTAGAAATCCGATTGTAAAATTACTATTTTTTCTTTGATAAAAAGACAAAATAATGCAAACTTTTAGTATTTTTGTATTTGGAAACTTTCTCAAGAAATATTTCGTAACAGCATGATTAAGAATAAGATAAACTATTCACACAGAAAATATGTCATCGGCTCGATATTCATATTGGTCACTGTGATTTTGCTTATCAAGCTGTTTATTATTCAAGTTGTCGACGATTCTTACAAACTTTCCTCCGAAAGCAACACTTTACGATACATCACACAATACCCTTCAAGAGGTAAGATTTACGACCGCAACGGCAAACTTTTGGTCTACAACGATGCCGTTTACGACCTGATGATAATACCCCGTCAGGCTAAGAATATCGACACCGCTGCTTTTTGTAAATTATTGAATATCAGCAATGAAACATATAATAACAACTTAAAGAAAGCCAAAAAATATTCATCTATCACCCCTTCGATTTTCATTGCTCAAATTTCAAAGGAGGACTACGGCCGCATAGCCGAAGTATTGTATCGCTATCCGGGTTTTTATTTCCAGACACGTTCAATCAGGCAGTACCCAATGCCAATAGCGGCTCACACCTTGGGAAGCATTGGCGAGGTCACCAAACCCGAGATGGAACGTGACGACTACTATAAACTTGGCGACTATATAGGTAAATCGGGCATCGAAAAATATTATGAGAACAAACTGCGTGGCAAAAAAGGCATAAAAATCACCGTTGTCGACGTTCATAACCGCGAAAAAGAGCGCTACATGAACGGAGCATGCGACACTCTGCCTGTGCCAGGCACCGATATAATTCTCGGCCTTGATGCCGATCTTCAGGCTTACGGCGAATACCTCATGACCGGCAAAACCGGCTCGATTGTTGCCATAGAGCCATCCACAGGGCAGATTCTCGCCATGGTGACAAGTCCCACATACAACCCCAATGAACTGGTGGGACGTATGCGCGGCAACAGATACAACGAGTTGCTCAATAACCCCGACAAGCCTCTGATTAACAGAGCTATCAGCGGCACCTACCCTCCAGGCTCCACTTTCAAGATGATTAATGGCTTGATTTCACTTCAAAGCGGTGTGGTGACCGTCAACACTGCGTATCCATGCAGCGGGCCTGAGAGCTCTCCTATCAAATGCACCCACTATCACAGCTCACCCGTCAGACTATACGACGCCATCGAAAATTCCTGCAACCCATATTTCTGGTATGCATTTCAGGATATGATGAAGGCTCCGCGCTTCAAAAACACCAGGGAAGCCTATACTTTCTGGTACAACCTGGTCACCAGCTTCGGATTGGGCCGCACTTTCAAGTCAGACATCCCATTCACTGTGTCTGGCAATATCCCTAAAATGGAGTATTATGACCGATTATACAACGGTGTCTGGAATGCCATGACCATCCGCTCACTCAGCATCGGACAGGGTGAAATACTCATTACCCCTCTTCAAATGGCCAACGTGGCAGCCGCCATCGGCAACGAAGGCTTTTACTACGAGCCTCATTACATAAAATCTTTCGGTGATTCAAGCATTGCCATCGACTCCACTTTCATCACCAAACATGTCATAGATATAAATAAACGGCATTTCAAGGATGTGAAAAAAGGCATGCAGAACGTGTTCGAAGGCCAGCATGGCACAGCCCGCATGTCGCATATCGACAGCATCACCGTGGGCGGCAAGACCGGCACTGCCGAAAACCCCCATGGCCTCGACCACTCAATACTCATGGCTTTCGCGCCGGTTGAGAACCCTCAGATTGCCATTGCCGTGGTGGTTGAAAACGCCGGATTCGGCTCAACTTGGGCCGCTCCTATTGCATCATTGATGATAGAAAAATACATCAGGGGATATGTGAAACGCCAAGATGTAGAGCAAAAAGTATTAACAATCAACGAATCTGTAGAATGAGAAGCAAAACTATTATAGGCAAGATTGATATATGGTTGTTAATCATATACTTGGCGCTTGTTGTCGTCGGACTACTAAGCATATACGCCGCTGCTTATAACGAAGATTTCCCGCATATTTACGACATGTCGCAAAACTACGGCAAACAGCTGATTTTCATCGGCATCAGCCTTGCCGTCGGTTTTATGATTTTGCTGATTGACGCCAAGTTTTTCAATGCTTTCGCCTATATCATCTACGGCTTGTCAATAGTATTTTTACTACTGGTATTGGTCGTTGGTTCAAAAATTTCAGGCTCCACCTCGTGGATTCAATTGGGATCTTTCTCGTTTCAGCCGTCCGAGTTTGCCAAGTTCGGCACGGCTTTGGCTTTGGCGCATTATCTCAGCCAGATTGATATTGACGTCACCAAAATCAAGACTCGCGTAACAGCTTACGGAATAGTTTTTCTGCCTATGCTGCTTGTGTTGGCTCAAGGTGACGCAGGCTCGGCTTCTGTATTTTTGATCTTTCTGCTGGTAATTTACCGCGAGGGCATGGGAGGCACCATCCTGATTATAGGTTTGGTGGCCGCAACGCTTTTCATTTTGTCGCTTTGCGTTTCGAAATGGTATGTGATGATAGGCCTGGCGGTTATTTTCGCAATAATGATTGTTTTGATTAACCGCACCAAGCAGAATATTCTCAAGCTTACCGCTTTGTTAATAATATCATGCGCCTTTGTCTTCTCGGTTGATTACGCTTTCAATCACGTTCTGAAACCCCATCAGCGGACACGTATCAATATAGTCATAGGCAAAGAAAAAGACACCAAAGGCGTAGGCTACAACCTCAACCAGTCAATGATTGCAATAGGTTCAGGCGGTTTCTCAGGCAAGGGCTACCTCAACGGCACCATGACAAAATACAATTATGTGCCCGAGCAGCACACCGACTTCATATTCTGCACCGTAGGCGAAGAGTTCGGTTTTGTCGGAAGTTTGATGCTGGTCTTGCTTTATCTGGCTTTAATATTGAGACTCATTCATTTGGCCGAACGACAACGATCTGCCTTCAGCCGAATTTACGGCTATGGAATAGCTTGTGTTTTCTTCTTCCACTGTGCCATTAATATAGGAATGACAATAGGATTAGTGCCTGTTATCGGCATCCCATTGCCATTCTTAAGTTACGGAGGCACAAGCCTCTTGATGTTTTCTATGATGCTGTTCGTCTTCCTGAAGCAAGATGCGAACCGTATGAATATCCTTTAGATTCCTAACGAAATATTCAGTCCTTTTGCGGTGCGAATCAGGTCGCAATCAGGCTCCACAAAGTTCATCTTAGCCACAGCGTCTTTGATAGGCACACTTATGACGTTCGGATGACGGTAAGCCACCATATGACCGTATTCCTTGTTCAACACCATTTCGAACGCCTTCACACCGAACTGTGCCGCAAGCACGCGGTCGTAGGCAATCGGCACGCCGCCACGCTGCAGGTGACCGAGTGTTGTCTCACGCATATCGTGCTCAAAACCAGCAGCTTTCATCTGCTCTATGAACTTCACTCCTATGCCGCCGAGTTTCACGTTCTCATAGCCAGGCTCGTTGCTCTTGGTGAAGATCTGAGTGCCGTCTTTCGGCTTCGCACCTTCACTGATGACCACGATGGCATGACCACGGTCGTTGTGGAAACGCTCCTCGAGACGCTTCTTCACTATATTGACATCGTAAGGGAACTCAGGCAACAGACAAACCTCTGCACCGCCAGCTATTGCTGCGTTAAGTGCAATCCAACCAGCGTCACGACCCATGACTTCAAGCACGAAAACACGGTTGTGAGAAGCTGCTGTTGTGACAAGTTTATCCACGGCTTCGGTAGCAATCTGCACTGCGGTCTGGAAGCCAAAGGTGCAGTCGGTCATCGAGAGGTCGTTGTCGATGGTTTTGGGCACACCTATAATATTAAGTCCCTTTTCGTACAACTTCTGCGAAATCCTTTGCGAACCGTCGCCGCCGATGTTGATGACGCAGTCGACGCCCATATATTCCAGTCGGCGAATCATCTCGTCAGAGCGGTCGACAACTTCCCAAGTGCCGTCGTTTTTCTTCACTGGCCAGCTGAACGGGCCGCCTTTGTTGGTTGTCTCGATTATTGTGCCGCCACGGAAATGTATTCCGCGAACGACTTCAGGTGTCAAGCGCACTATCTCCTGCGGTTCCCAAAGCACTCCGTTGAAGGCCTGGATGCTGCCGAGAACTTCCCAGTCGGTCTCCTGCGACGCACGCTTCACAATAGCGCGAATCACAGCATTAAGACCTGGGCAGTCGCCGCCACCAGTGGTTATTAAAACTCGTTTCATTGTTTCAGATTTAAAGCAATTTGCAATTCATCTAATTGTTCTTGTGCAATAGGTGACGGTGATTCCGCCATGACGTCGCGTCCCTGGTTGTTCTTCGGGAATGCGATGAAGTCGCGGATTGAGTCCTGACCTCCGAAGAGCGAGCAGAGGCGGTCGAAACCGAATGCCAATCCTGCGTGAGGTGGTGCTCCGTATTCGAAGGCGTTCATCAGGAAGCCGAACTGCTCCTGAGCCTTCTCGTCGGTGAAGCCGAGGGTGTGGAACATCTTCTTCTGCAGGTTTTTGTCGTGGATACGGACCGAGCCACCGCCGACTTCAGTGCCGTTGAGCACGATATCATATGCGTTTGCACGAATCTCACCCCATTTGTCAGGCTGCTCGAGGAGGTATTCATCCTCAGGTTTAGGTGCCGTGAATGGGTGGTGCATAGCGTAGTAACGCTGTGTCTCTTCATCCCATTCGAGAAGCGGGAAGTCGATGACCCACAATGGTTTATATACGTTAGGGTCGCGCAAGCCGAGCTGGTTGCCCATCTCAAGACGCAAAGCGTTCATCTGCACTCTTGTCGGCATGGCTTTGCCGCTGAGAATCAACAGCATATCACCTGGTTTGGCATTGCATTTGTCGAGCCATGTCTTCAAAATCTCAGGTGTGTAGAACTTATCAACCGACGACTTGATTGTGCCGTCTTCGTTGTATTTCACATAAACCAAGCCTTTCGCTCCCACCTGCGGACGTTTCACGAAGTCGGTGAGCGCGTCGGTCTGCTTGCGGGTGTAGTTGGCGCAGCCTTCGGCGTTGATTGCGACCACCAATTCAGCCTCGTCGAACACCGAGAAGCCGTGACCTTTAGCCACGTCGTTGAGTTCGACAAACTTCATTCCGAAACGGATATCCGGCTTGTCTGAGCCGTAATATTTCATCGCGTCTTGCCAAGTGATTCTTGGGAAATCGCCGAATTCTATGCCTTTGATGGTCTTGAACAGATGTTTTGCCAAGCCCTCAAACATGTTGATGACATCTTCCTGTTCGACGAACGACATCTCGCAGTCGATCTGTGTGAACTCAGGCTGACGGTCGGCGCGGAGGTCTTCATCGCGGAAGCAGCGCACAATCTGGAAGTAACGGTCGAAACCTGCCACCATCAGAAGCTGCTTGAATTGCTGTGGCGACTGCGGAAGAGCGTAGAACTCGCCCGGGTTCATACGGCTCGGCACCACGAAGTCGCGGGCACCTTCAGGTGTTGACTTAATCAAACAAGGGGTCTCGATTTCGAGGAAGTCGTTGCCTGACAAGTATTTACGCACTTCCTGCGCCATCTTGTGGCGCAAGATAATGTTGTTCTTGATAGGGTTGCGGCGCAAGTCGAGGTAGCGGTACTTCATGCGGATGTCGTCGCCGCCGTCGCTCACGTCTTCAATTGTGAACGGAGGCACCTTCGAGGTGGTCAAAATCTTCAATGACTCGACTTTCAGCTCGATGTCACCAGTCGGGTTTTTAGGGTTTTTCGACTCGCGTTCCACCACTACGCCTTTGGCCTGGATAACGAATTCACGTCCGATTTCGCGGGCGGTCTTCATTGTCTCAGCAGAGCTAACTCCTTCTTGCATAAAGAGTTGAGTGATACCATATCTATCGCGTAAATCAATCCACAGCAGGGCGCCTTTGTCGCGAACGCGCTGCACCCAGCCGCTCAAAGTGACTTCCTGACCCACGTTGGCCATGCGAAGTTCACCACAAGTATGAGTTCTAAACATATCGTTTGAAAATTATATTCTATAAACTTGCAAATTTACACATTTTTTAAATACTCACCACCTTCATCCGGCAATTTTTGCAGTCAAAATCCAGTCGGAAACGACCGTGTCCGTTGCTGATATATAAAGATGTGGCTGGTTTGCCCGTCTCTTTGGCGCAAAGTCCGTTGGCGTAACGAATGCAATGACGCGTGGTCATCGCCACGATTTCACCCTGAGGCATCGACTTCTCAAGACCGTCGTCGATATGCGTAACACCGTGTTTTTCATAGAATTGACGGGATAAGGAATTGGTGACGTTGCCAAGGTATGACAAATCATTGGCCAGGTAATCCATCTGTAGAGACGTGCCATGGCGCGTCTCTTCAGGACGTGCCGCACGATGCCGTTCTATCAACGATTTCTCCAATTCCACCACCAATTGCCGTTTCATCTCGCCTAGGATCGATACCGGAATAAAATATGGTGTATCAAATTGAATATCAATACTTTCAATTGTAAATTTCGTGTCACCCCATTGCGACAGTTTGGTGCGGATTGTTTCAAGCGCCTTTTCAGGATTTTTTGCCACGTCTTTTTGCGATTGCAAGCAAACGCTGACGTTTTCATTGACAGCAGATAATTTGAAACCGTCAGTAGTTTCGCAGAACTCGAGTTTGATGGCGAGTTTGCGGTTGCCGTTGGAGGCATCAACTGATTTTTGCCAGATGATGTCGAAGTTTCTATACAATGAGATTTTTTCACCAAAGGTGAAAGCTTTCGCTTCACTCAGGTCTCGACTACGCTTCGCTTCGCTCGAAATGACGATCTTTTTTATGTCATTTCGACCGACCGAAGGGAGCGGAGAAATCTCCTTTGAACACAAGATAACATTCCCTTCTACTCCATTGACATTAAATCCTTGCAATTCATTATTCTCATCCAGGAAGCACAAACCATCGCCATTGTGAAGTGTAATTCCTTCTTTCAGCTTGACTGTCAGACGTTTACCATCGATTTTTTTGATTTCGCCAATGTATTCCCCCATCGATTTCGGGGTAAAAGGCGCGTCGATGCCTTTTTGCCGGCCGTGTAAGAAATAATCGGTAAAACCACGTGAAAACGACTTCTCCAGATTTGGTTCGAACGATGGCATCGACGCGCCTAGTGAAGCGCGTTCCAAATCAGAGCGGCGTTCTATGATTTTATCGATGGCACGACGATAGTAAGCCGTCGTATTCTTCACATAATCAGCATCTTTCAATCGGCCTTCAATCTTGAACGATGAAATTCCGGCATCAATCAACTCTTCGAGATTTTTCGAGTTGTTCATGTCGCGCAACGACAGCAGATGACGGTTGGCTATCAACACTTTACCGTTTTCATCTTCGAGATTCCATTTCAGTCGGCATGGTTGAGCACAGGCTCCTCGGTTGGCCGAGCGACGCCCGATGACCTGGCTCAGATAGCATTGTCCGCTGTAGCTTACACACAAGGCGCCATGCACAAAAAACTCCAGCGGCACGGTTGTTTTTGAACGAATCTCTTTTATCTCATCAATGCTCAACTCTCTGGCAAGCACAACTTGTTTGAACCCGACATCTTCCAGAAATTTCACTTTCTGGGCAGTGGTGTTGTTGCATTGCGTGGAGGCGTGAAGCGCAATCGGCGGCATATCCATCTCAAGCAGCGCCATATCCTGCACAATCAGGGCATCGACTCCGGCATTGTAGCAGTCCCATGCAATCCGGCGAGCCTGCTCCAGCTCTTTATCAAACAACAAAGTATTCAGAGTGACATAAACTTTGGCACCAAACAACGCCGCATAATCACAAAGCTTGGATATATCCTCCATGCTATTGCCCACTTTCTCGCGAGCGCCAAAACTCGGACCGCCTATATATACGGCATCAGCGCCGTGGTTGATTGCGGCGATTCCGACCTCAAGGTTCTTCGCAGGAGAAAGTAGCTCAATTCTTTTCATTTCAAAATTTTTGCAAATATATGAATTTATGCCTTACGACGGATAAAGAATATGCTGCCGACATCAACCGGCTTGCCATCATACAACTCGATGATATTCATTTTATTACGACGAATAAACTTGCGCAGTTCCTTGCATTCTTTCAAATGTTTCAAGGCTCCGCAAACCACCACCGAGTCGCCGACCAGGCCGCAGCAGCCCGGAAAGAATCCGTAATCCTGTCCTGGAAGGGCAATTTGATGTGGGTCAACATATAAAACATTGCAACCGCACAATTCCGCACACTTTTTTATACCCATATCGGAGGTGATGAGATTATGCTCGTCCAAAGCCAACAGATTGCATCGCGTATATCCCTGATTTACATTCAATTGCACGGATTTTGTCGATATATTTTCAAACAATTCCTTAATCTTTTCGTCGGTATATTTCAGATTATGAATCAACATATTTCCCACCCCGACAGCATTGTACGGAACCGTTTCGGGATAAGCGTTTCCGACCGATTTACCACCTTTTACCACCCTTATGCCATCAAGTGGAGCTACATCGACATTATTCGCGTAAATCACTGTATCACAATGTCTTTCGTCTTTGCAAAAGAAAAATATGTCAGGATGGGTTGAAATTGACGGATAAGCCTTGTCTGAAGGTTCTAACCAAATGACGGAACCCATTTTTGACAGGGTTTCCTTGGCCAGGTCAGGCATCAACGTACTGGCAATGATGACCACATTGTCATTTCGACGAAATGACGACCCAAACGTCGGTGACGGTTTAATGACAACGTGTTTGTACCGTTCCTGCAATTTCCGTTTATTCTCTCCTCTATACCCTATTGCATGATTCAATTGATCTTCAGGCACTTCAACAACAATTTTATCCGATTTTTCATCGATTTTATCCAATTTTCTGCCCCAAATTCGGCTCAAAACCATCTCGGCGAAATTTTTATGATACGGCCCGGCCACAAAAGCCTCACCGTTCAAATCATCTGAAGTGTGCAGGCCAATTCTCAGCACTTTCACATTGTTTTCGGTGAAATATTCATACAAATCGGCCGACTGCTCCACTGCCTCGCCTATTGTCAACGGTTGAAATTCACCTTTTTCGTAAATCCGCTCCAATTCGGTATCCTTAACCACCACACAAGGATAAATTCTTGTCTCTGCAGCCCCAAGCCTCACAATATCCGCAGCAGTCTGCCTATCATCCTGCCGAGTGTCATAAGGCAAGCCAATCATCATCTGCAGTCCAAGCGTAATACCCTCATTAACAATTATTTGAGAAGCGTTTTCAATATCCTTGAAAGTGTGGCCACGTCCTATTTTCCGTAGAATAACGTCGTTTGTGGTCTGAGCGCCCAACTCAATATTCAACATGCCGAAAGATTTCAGCTCTTTGACCCTTTTTTCGTCAATATAATCCGGTCGGGTGCTGCATCTGATGCCTTGTATCAAACCTTTTTCCAGATAAGGCTGTACTGTTTTCAGATAATCGTCCTGCATTTTCAGCGGCAATCCTGTAAAATTTCCGCCAAAAAAAGCCACTTCGACAAAACGGTCGTCTTCCTGAAATGAAGCTAGATGTCTGTCTATTATCATCTTAACATCCTCAATATCAGGCAATTGCTGTCGGCCAGTAATGCTGAATTGATTGCAATAGACGCATCTGAACGGACACGCCAGCTCTGGCAAAAATATCGGGATGTTGTAATGCTTCATTTCGACTCCAAAATTGCTAAAAAATATTGAATAATCTTACACAAATGAAAAATATTTCTTATCTTTGCAAGTTATTAATTACAGTAAACAAATTCGTAAAATTATGATAAAACATCTTAAAAGTATCATTATCATTGCGATGGTAGCACTCGTATCAATCTGTGGAACAACGAGTTGCAAATCATCAGGAAAATTATCGAAGAAAGAGTACAAAGCCAAGGTAGAACAGGCCAAACGCGATCTGAACGCCATTCTCAACAACGAGACAGAGTGGACTTTAGAGGAGCAGCAGGCCCGCGTCAACGAAATCAAAAAGGTTGATTTCTCAAAGAAGAACCCTGAAATCATGGAGTTGATCGACCGCACCGAGGCTAAAATCGCCAAAGAAATGGCCGAAAGAGACCGCTTGGCCGAAGAACAGCGACTGGCCGAGGAGCAGCGACTGCGAGAACTCGAGGAGCAAAACAAGCCCAAAACCGAGTTGACTGATTATTTCAACATGATTGCCAACGCCAAAGACGTGACAACAGCCAACAAGCACATCAAAGACGCTTTGCAACTGTTCGAATCGCCCGACGTTGTGGTGCTTATCCTCATCACCAACTATGGTGACTACGACAAACCAACCACTGCCGTCAACTATCTGAACTACATCAAAGATCAGAAGAAAGTCAACGTGAAGGTCAACGACATCAAATACAATTCAGAAAACAAGATTACCGAACTCGAATTAATCAAGAAATAATATGAAAAAGTTAGTTTTTGCAATAGCATTCGCATTTTTCGCACTCAGCGGTTATCAGATGTTCGCCCAAGAGCCTGAATTGAGCCCTGAGCGCAAGCAAGCCATTGACAGTCTGGCACTTGAAAAAGTTCGCGACCTTTCAAAATACGTCAAACTGATTGGCTCGAAAAACACTCCATGGAGCGAAGCCAACAGAGTGATTGACCGTGCAGAAGAGCTTTTCGCTCCAGACGCTGAAATCGGTGTTTCATCATTGGCCAAGACAAAAATTGAATACTACAGAGTGCGTCAGTACCTCGAAAGACTCATGCGTCTCAACTACGACCGTGTTGAGATTGACTGGTATAAGATTCAGTACGTGTCCGACCTGCAGCGCCAACCCGACGGCACCTATGTGGGCGTAATCACCATTTTCCAGACATTCAAAGGCTACGATGCTGAAGGCCGCCTTGTTTACCAAGACACAACCAAGAAAGACATAACAGTGTATGTGAAGCGCAAGGAAACTCAAATCGGCGGACGTCTCATCGGATTCTGGGATGTATTGCTCGGCGACATGCGCGTAAAAGAAACAACACATAAATAATGACAAAATTTTTGAAAATCATGGTGCCAGTATTCGTGCTGGCACTATCTTTTAAAATCGACGCCCAAGTGATAGGCAGTCTGGGTGACGTCCAAATGGACGAGACCGAGTTGTACACCATGACCAAACAGATGAGCCAGTTTATCAACAGGTTCAACTACGAGGAAGACCAGTACGGCAAACGTCTCTACCCCAGCGACGCCGACTACCGCAGCGCCAAAAAGCGCAAAGACGCCCTTCCGCTTCTGTTCGACCTCAACAATCCCAGAACATCGGGCACACTGCGCGACTTTTTTGTTGAAGACCTCACCAAAAACAACAACCAGTTTATCGAATTCCTTGGCGGAGACTGGTTTTCGGAGGTTTCAGCCAAATTTATCTGGGAAGGCAAGGAAGTAGACGTAAGCCTTATCATGAGGATAGAAAAAGACGGACTTGGCTCGAAATGGGTCATTTCAAACGTGTTCTTCTCCGAATTCCAGAAATATTTCCCGCAAGGCGAGCTGTCGGAGCGCGAGAAGCACTTTCTGCACCCTATGAGCCACGAGCTCGATTTTATGAATATTTACAAGGTGTTCAGCAATCCTCAAATAGTCGAGTATTACGCGTCAAACGACTATCAACCCGACTACCTGACACTGTTTTTTTACGAGATAAAACAGGGCAACCTGAAATTTGACCATGTCGTCAGTGTCAAATTCCACATATTTCAGATTAAAAACTGGTATTTTGAAGTATCGTGGTTTAACCGCAGCGGTTACAATTCAGGATGGCTCATTTCCAACCTGATTTATCTCAAAGATAATGAAAAAGAAGCACTTATAAAGCTCTATCAACCAACAAAATGAAGAAATTTTTCTTAATCTCGATTTTATTTTTATCATGCCAAGGCGCTTTCGCACAGAAATCCAACCTCAGCAAGGCCGATATCGAAGAGTATTCACAACAAATCCGCACGATGGTGAAGTATCTCGAGGAGACATTCTCGTTCATCGGAAATCCTGAAAACACAGCTCAGGAAAAGGATATCATCTTCCGCGAGAGTTATTTGAAAATATTTCAGAACGATGAGGTGCAAATTGAAGACGATCTCGACGACAACCGCAGCACATACATCAACAAGGATGTGCAAGCCTATCTGAAAGACATTGATTTCTTCTTCAAGGATGTTAAATTCACCCTGAAAGTTGACGATATCAAGCCTCAGACCAACGAAAACGGAGAAACCTACTTCAAAGTGACAATGATGCGCACCATTGCCGGACACAATGTGGTTGGCGACACAGTCAACAACAGTCTGAAACGTTTCATGGAAATCAACGTCGACCTGTCGAAGAAGGATCTTAAGATTGCCAGCATCTACACAACCAAACTCAATCAAAACGAAGAACTGCGTACCTGGTGGAACAGAATGCCGGCGGCATGGAAGGCCTATTTCGGTGACAATCAATACATTCTTGACACAATCGAACTGGAAAATATAATTCACATCTATCGCGATTCAATAGTAGTGGTGGACGACAGCCTTAGGGAAAGCACCATCGCCTGCGACATGCCGGTGCTGTACGACAAGCTGACCGGATTTACAAAAATCACCGATGTTGACGTCAGCCTCAACCGCTTCATCACCACACTTGAACCTCTTTATGAGTTATCAGAGCTGCAAAACCTTGACTGCTCTGACACGGATGTTGACGATATTTCACCTATCAGAAATTTAAACAAAATCAATAAGTTAAATATTAGCAACACGAAAATAACTGATATTTCCGATTTAAGATATACCAACGCTATCAAAGTTTTTATTGCCGACAGCATCGGCCTCGACAACATTGAGATTATCGGTTTGTATCATCAGCTCACTACCCTTTCAATCACCAACACCAATGTGCAAGATATCAGTGCACTGGGCGACTGCGAGCAACTTATCGATCTCAACATCGCTGGTACACAGATTACCGATCTCAGTGCCGTGGAACTGCCGCAAACATTACGTTTCCTGAATATCAGCAACACTGCTATATCCGACCTCGCACCTTTGGCAACGCTTGAAAATCTACAGGTGTTAATCATCGACAACACCAAGGTGACTGATCTTTCGCCTCTTGCCAACATGAACAAACTCAACGAGTTACAATGCAGACACACCGAAGTCAGCGACATCATGCCTCTCAAAGACATGCCGTTGCTGGTGAGAATCTATTGCGACAACACTCTGATCGATTCCGACAAGGCAGACAGCTTCAGAGATGTAAACCGCCGAGCCATGGTCATATATGAAACCAAAGCGTTGCAAGACTGGTGGGATCGCCTGCATGTGTCATGGAAAAAGACCTTGGCTGCTCAAAGCGGCACCAGCCTCGACCCGAGCCCCGAAGAATTGCATGCCATAATCAGCATTAAATCGCTTAAATTAGAACCGCACTTCCTGGACGCAATACCGGTGGAGCGACTCACCAACCTCGAGCAGCTCAACATCAGCGGCACCAAGATTATCGATTTGACACCTTTGCACGGGCTTCACAATCTAAAATATCTGAATCTGAAGAACACCAAAGTTTCTGATTTGACACCTCTGGAAAACCTTGGCAACCTCATCGAACTCAACATCGAAAACACCAACGTGGCCAATCTGAAGCCATTGCGAAGCATGCCGAATCTGACCAAGGTGTATGCCGAAAACAGCCAGGTCGACTCGGAACAGGTGTTTGATTTGAGGATAATTCAGCCCAATGTGACAGTTTATTATCAAGACGTTGACCTGCGCAGATGGTGGAACACTCTGGATGGCGGCTGGCGCGAGGTGTTCAGAGGTATAGTCGACATCGATGCCAACCCGAAGTCGGCTCAGCTGCAAGCGGTTGTCAACATTGAGGAAATCAATGTCGACACAAAGGTGATCATATCAAATCTTGAGCCTTTGACAAAACTTATGTTCCTGAAGAAACTGACAATTTGCGATAACCATATTTCCGATTTAACTCCATTGAGCGAGTTGAGAGTTTTGAGCGAACTGCGTGTGAACGGCAACGCCATTAACGACCTGACCCCTATTCACGGACTGACAACACTTGAAGTGCTGTCGATTGCCAACACTCGCGTCATCGACATCAACGCACTTGAAGGATTACACAACCTGCGTGCGCTCAATATCGAAAATACCGGTATAAAGAACATCAAGGTCTTGTCGAACTGTCAGAATTTGGAGGAGCTGAACATCGCCAACACCAATGTCAAATCGCTCTCACCTGTCGAAAACATCGGCAGCCTGAGATACATCAAGGCTTTCAATTCAAAAGTAAAGGCAAAGGAAGTCGACGCTCTCGGCAAGAAAAGACCCGACTTGAATATTTTGTATCATTAAAACAAAGGGAGCTCAAAGCACCCAAGTGATTGGGAAGCCTGATTCCTTCATGTAATCGTTAGTCTTATCGACATCATCCGCAAAGCCGAGGAAGTAGCCTCCTCCGCCCGATCCGCATATCTTTATCTGGAAACCGACATCCTCGTGCTTCAGCGAGAATAGGGGAAGCATATTGTCGGTAATCATCGGACGCATCATAATTGTCTGATAATACGACAAATGACGCAGATTCTCGAAAAACAGCGCCTCGTCGCCGCTTACCAGCGAATCGATGCAGCGGCCCACAAAAGGATAATACAACTCGTTGAAGGCCTTAAGATACTTAGGATTCTCGCGTTGTTCCTTAAAATAGTTGACCAACGACTTGGTGTCGCTTTTTACCTGACTGTCAATCAAAAAGACATGAATGTTTGACGGCATGAAATCCTTCTCGAGCAACTTTATCTGCTTGCCTTCGGTGATTATGAAAGGCTTGCCAAGATAACACTGCAGCGGATCAAGCCCCGAGCTACTGCCGTGGAAACAGTTCTCCATGTCGCCTAAAAACTTCTTAAGCTCAAGCAGATCTTCTATTTCCTTTGATTTAAATCGATCGTAAACTGCCGCTGTAAGGGCACCCGAGCTGCCCACTCCATATCCCGACGGAATGCATGAATCCAGAAACAGCCCTCGCTTTAATTCCGCTGTAAACTTCTGGATATCAATCTTATCGGTAAAATACTCGTTTTCAGAAAGATAGTTGGCAAACATATGCAAGCTACGGTTGGACGAGTAGTTTCTCTTTCCGCGCTTACGCCAGATGTAATCCCAATGAGACTCGCTGGTGTACAATGGCATCAGCATTGCCGGCGACCCGAAAATCATCGAGTATTCACCGAACAAAATCACTTTTCCGTAGTATTTCTTTATTTCCATGTCACTAACTATTTTATCTCATTATTCATAACAACATCGTCAATCCACCTGTTTTCATGACAATATTTCAACAATTCCGACTCAATCAGCTCTTTCACTGCCGCGACCGAAGCTTCAGGATACAACACGTGTACGTTGGGGCCGGCATCAAGGGTGAAACATACCGGTATCTTGGTCTGCTGACGGAATCGACGCACCGAGTCGATGATATTCAATGTGTTAGGCTCAATCAGCTTGTACGGAGGCGTTGATGTGGCCATCATTTCGTGAAGTTGCAAAGCCTCGGTCTCCGCAATCTCGATAAATCCTTCCAAATCGCCGGTTTTAAGCACCTTAAGCAGCCGCTCGGTATTCTCACGGGCTGTTGCATAACGCTTTTCGGCCAAAGGATGTCCGTTCATCAGCGAGTGACCCACACGCGACGAAACGCTCTTTTCCTTGTTGGAAACTATCATTATACTGTCGTGATATGTCTTGAAAACAGGGTTGACAATATCAGTCAACGGCACAGCATACTGGTCGGAACTATCTGACACTGAAGGAGTTGCACCCCACAATGCCATCACTGGGAACACCGAACGCGCCGCGCTGCCCGACGCCAATCGGGCCAGCATAGAGGCTTTTTGCATATCGATAGGTGTAACATCACTATTGACAGCTTTTTCAATTTGCAGAAGGCATAACACCAAGGCGCTCATCGAAGCCGCACTGGAAGCGATACCCGATGAATGTGGAAAAGAATTACTGCTTTCCACCTTCAGGTCAAGGCCCTTCAAAAAGCCAAAATATTGCTGATTATCAACGAGATACTTTTCGATTTTTTCTTGAAACTTAGGCGATGGCCGGCCTTCGAACAAAAAACTGAGATTGTAATTCTGTTGCGCATTAGGTGTAGCTTTGATATGCGTTTGGGTGTGGCATCGGCTCAGAGTGAAGCTGATGGACGGGTTGTTGGGCAATTGGTTGCCGTGTTTACCCCAATATTTCACTATCGCAATGTTGGAAGGCGAAGTTGCCGAAACTGATATCTCGTTCATGGTACAGCAGTCTTTGACTTAATCATGATGCAAAGATAATGATTATTTAATTCAAATGTACCAAAATCAGAAATTTTACGTTATTTTTGCAGCGCCATTTCAGCCAAATGGCAAATTTTAATATCATTACCTATGAAAAAGATTAAGATACTTGCATTGATTCTGGCCATGGCTACAGCGTTTACCGCTTGCACAGCCAAAAAGTCTGACAACCGTAAAGACCGTTCGGTAGGCGGCACATCGGAAGTGCTGTTTGTCACTCAGAACGACGAGCAATGGAATGGCCGTATGGGCGAAGCTGTCCGTGAATTTTTCGAAACCGAGCAGTACGGTTTGCCGCAGCCCGAAACGAATTTCAAGGTGGCTCATATCAACATCAACGCGCTCAACGACATGTTCCAAAAGCACCGCAACCTTATCATAGCCGAGATAGTGCCCGACCTGCCCAACCCTGTAATCGAGTCGCAGGACGATTGGCAGTCGGCTCCGCAATACGCCATCCGCATCAAAGCAAAAGATGCCACAACCTGGATCAAAGTATTTGAAAATCAGAAAGATGACATAAAGAAACACTTCGACAGCAACGAGCGCGCGCGTTTCATGGATTTCTATCGTCCTCAAGCCGATCCCAAAGCCATACAGGCTATGAAAAACGTGTTCGGCTGCACCATGATAGTGCCTAACGGCTATTACGTGGCTGTAAACAAAGACCATTTCATGTGGCTCAGACGCGAAGAGGCAGATAAGAGTTTTGGCTTGATTATCTATGAGTTGCCTTACAGAAGCACCGACGATTTGAGCGATGCCCGACTCATCAAAGTGCGCGACTCAGTGACCAAAAAGTACATCCCGGGGCCAACCGACGGCAGCTACATGACTCTCGACAAAGACTTCATCAAGCCAGTGTTTGACACCATAGCCGATTTCCCAGCCGGCTTCGCCATTGAAACCCGCGGCCTCTGGAAGACCGAAGGCGAATTCATGGCCGGACCGTTTGTTTCGTATACCGTAGTGAATCCAGAAGCGACAAAACTCGTCACCGTGGAAGGCTTTGTTTACTACCCCAACAAGGCGAAACGCGATTTGCTGAGGCAACTCGAATCGATATTGTGGAGCTTAAAGTTTTAACTTCTGCCCCACCTTCAAATCGTTGGATTTAAGATTGTTCAGTTTCTTGATATGATCAACCGACACTCCGTATTTCTTTGAAATCGACCAGAGCGAATCGCCCGATTTCACAGTATAGGTGGTGCCGCTTCCGGTTTTGGCCGGTGTGGCCGACTTTGACGAGGTGTTCAAGGTCTCTGGCGGATAAACCTTCAATCTCTGTCCCACCTTGATTGTTGTCGACTTCAGATTATTCCATTTTTTCAAATCTGTAACGCTGCATTTGTATTTGGCGGCTATCTTGCCCAGGGTCTCGCCCGACTTAACCACGTGTGTGGTCTGGACAGTGGAACGCTCCACCGGAGCGGTGTTGCCGGCCTGTGCCATCGGAGCGCCCGAGTTGTAAACTATGAGCTTCTGACCTATGCTCAGATTGTCCGACTTAAGGTTGTTCCACGATCTCAGCTGCTTGACGCTGACGTGATATTTCTTGGCGATTAAACTCAGGTTATCACCTTTTTTCACAATATGCACGCTTCTGTCCGACATCTGCTTGATGCGCTCCTGCAGTTTTTCCTTGTCGATACCGCTCTTGGTCTTGAAGGTATAAAGCTCTTTCTCGTGGTCGATATAGTCGTTGACATACTTCTCGGGCAACTGGAGCACCAAAGGCTTTTTGTCGGTTGCCGGAATGATTTGAGCTTTATATTGAGGATTGAAAAACTGTATGTCTTTCATCGGAACGCCCAGCATCTCGTTGATTTGGTCGAAATGCAGCACATCGTGCACCATCACGGTGTCTATGCCGTTTTTGATGATACCCGGATCAACCGGACAGATGTTGTGCTCGGCAGGATAATTCATCACGTAGTTGACTGCTATGAAAGCCGGCACATAACCACGTGTCTCGCGCGGCAGATAAGGCCAGATGGCCCAATAGTTCTTGATACCGCCTGCCCTGCGGATTGCTTTTTTCACATTGCCGGCGCCACTGTTATATGCAGCCAAAGCCAGGAACCAGTCGCCGAACTGGTTGTACAGGTCGCGCAGATGCTGACACGCAGCCTCGGTCGATTTCAACGGGTCGTAACGATCGTCAACCAAAGTGGTGACGTTGAGGTGGTACATCTTGCCAGTGCCGTACATAAACTGCCACAAGCCCTTGGCTCCAGCCCACGAGCCTGCGGTCGGGTTCAAGGCTGACTCTACCACAGCCAGATATTTCAACTCAAGAGGCATGTTGTATTTGTCGAGAGTTTGTTCAAACAGAGGGAAATATACATCGGCCAATCCCAGGATTCGCTCGGTTTTGTCGCGCTTGCTGACGGCATACACATCAATAAACGACTTCACGTGTTTGTTGTAAACCAACTCCATGGTGGTGTTGCGGTTCAGTTCCTCGATACGTTGCACGTAGACACTGTCGGGAAACGACGGAATATATCCCGGAGGATAGTTGCAGGTGTTGACCAGACTGCCGTCAAAATATGGGATCACTTGCAGAGTGTCAATCATTTCCAACATGTCGGCCGACTCGTCGACTATGCCTTTTCCTGAATTCTCATCATCGAAAAGCTCCTGAATTTTCAACTGGATGCTGTCGGGAAGCTCAGGGTTGATTGTATCAAGATCATAATCATAGGCCGCAAAGACCTCTTCATCGTCTGTCATGCCATCATCAACATTCTGACTTTCTTCAGCCTCGTGATTTTCCGTATCACCTTGCAGGTTGGCTCCAGTTTCCTGCTTTTCAGCATTCTGGGCCTGCTTGGCTTTTTCCTCACGAAATTCTTTAAACTCATTGATGGTTGCGCACGACACCATAATTACCGACAGTATCAACGCAATGATAAACAACTGCTTTTTCATGCTCTTGGAATTTTCTCATTACATTTTTTAAAACGCAAATTTACAAAAAAAGTTGTATCTTTGCGGGCTATTTTAGAATAAAGTATAAATTTTAAAAATATGAGAAAAACCTTATTTACTTTAGTTGCCATTGCCTTGTGCATAAGCATGAAAGTCAATGCCCAGGATCAGACCAAACCCGATTGGATGAGATGGCATTACCTTTCTGAAGAAGAAATGAACACACCTGTCAGAAACGAGAATTTTGTCGAGACCGACCCGCCGACAGGCACGCCTCGTTTTGTTGCTGAGTTTGAGCCGATGCAAGGTGTTATGATCCGTTACCCTCTCGGAATTCCTACAAGTTTGGTGGCACAGCTTTCGAACAACTGCCATGTTTACTGCGTGGTTTCATCGTCATACCAGAGCAGCGCACAGAGCGAGTTCCAAAGTGCAGGTGTCAACATGAGCAATCTCAGTTTTGTGAATGCACCTTCTGATTCATATTGGATCCGCGACTACGGTCCGTGGTACATTTTCGAGGACAGAACACCTGCTATCGTTGACAACAGATACAACCGTAACCGTCCGAATGACGACAATATGTCGCAGGTTTTCGCAACATATTGGAACATCCCAATGTACGGCATGAACCTGACACACACCGGCGGTAACATGATGGAAGACGGTCGTGGACACGGTGTCAGCGACGAACTCGTGTTCCAGGAAAATAACAACAACGAGACCAACGTGCGCAACAAGATGCGCGATTATCTCGGCATCGACCCGTATCATGTCACCATCGACCCGCAAGGTGACTACATCGCACACGTCGACTGCTGGGGCAAATACCTCGCACCTGACAAGATTTTGATTGCACAGTTGCCTTCAAGCAGTTCACAATACGCCCTGTATGAGCAGGTAGCAAATTACTTCGCAACAACCAACTGCTGCTGGGGCTATCCTTATCGCGTTTACCGCGTTCAGGAACCAGGTGGAAGCACACTCGCACCATACACCAACTCATTGATTCTGAACAAGACAGTGTATGTGCCATTGGGCAGCAATTCATCATATAACCAGCAAGCCATCGCTGTTTATCAGGAAGCCTTGCCAGGTTATGAAATCGTTGGCGTCACAAACAACGATTGGTACACTGGTTGGGAAAACACCGACGCTCTTCACTGCCGCACCCGTGGTGTGATGGACTTCGGAATGCTCTTTGTTGATCACAGAGACGTTAAGTTCGGTGTTCAGCAGTGGCAGGATTCTATTGCTATCACAAGTAAATTCATCGCATACAGCGGTCAGGATTTGAAGCAGGATTCACTCCTTGTTTATTATAGCATTGACGGCGGCGCTTATCAGGTGGCTCACATGACAGCAACTGGCGAGCCAGATGAATATGTCGGCTATATCAAAGGTTATCAGGGCGAATCGGAGATTAACTATTATGTGTTTGGTGCTGACGAGTCAGGACGCCGTTACACACAGCCTGTGTTTGCCGAGTTGGATCCTCACCATTTCACAATGGAGGCACACACTCCAACCGAGCCGACAATTAACGTCACCGAAATCACTTTCGACGATGCCACTGTAGCCACATTCACTATCACCAACAACACAGCTGCAGCATTCGACATTAATGAAATCAACGAGCTCGACACCGATTATCTCAATATTTGGTACGGCAGTCTGCCGCAGACACTGGAGATTGGCAACAGCCTTGACGTGACAGTTGAAGTAAATGCTGCCACAAAGGGTTATGCCGAAACACGTATTGAAATAGTTTCAAGTCTCGGCACTCAAATTATTCCAGTCACTATTAACGGCGAACTGCTTTATGTGGCTGAAAACAATGCCGCCAGCTTCGAGGTTTATCCTAACCCAATGAACAACACCTTATATATTAACGGCGACATTCAGGATGTGACAATCTTCAATGCAGTCGGACAGCAAGTAATGTTTGTGGTGAGCGCTAACGAAATCAACGTCGCAGAATTGACTGAAGGCTTGTACTTCGTTAGAATCAGCGACAAGAAGGGTAATAGCGTGGTGAAGAAGATTGTGAAAAGATAGACCTTAGACTTTAGACCTTAGACTTTAGACCTTAGACCTTAGTAGAGACGCGCCATGGCACGTCTCTACATTTTTTAAAAAAATTGTTGTGTGTATTAAAAAAAGTTGTAATTTTGCAGCGCAAAAAAAACAGGTCGGGTTCTACTAACGGTTAGGTAACGACACTCTCACTGTCGAAATAAGGGTTCGATTCCCTTACCCGATACGAAAAAGCACCGAAATTCGGTGCTTTTTTTAGTTTTTAGTCTTTAGTCATTAGTCTTTAGTTGTTTAAGATGTTGATTAAAGACTAACGACTAAGAACTAAAGTCTAAAGACTATTAATCTCCGGATTGTTTCTTTTTTCGTCTCCAATGCGCGTCATCGGGCCGTGGCCGCAATAAACGACGGTGTCGTCAGGAAGTTTATAAAGCACTTCGCGCAAACTTTTTTCTATTGCGGAATAGTTGCCACCGGGCAGGTCGCAACGTCCAATTCCTCTGTAAAATAAGGTGTCGCCCGTGAAAATAATGCCGTCTTTCTCATCGTAGAAGCAAACATGTCCTGGCGCGTGACCCGGAGTGAAAAGCACCTTCAAGGTGTCATCACCTACATTAATAATGTCGCCATCGTTGAGGTCGATGGTCGGTGCCAGGCAACGGTCTTGAGTGAAATTGATGCCGAAAGCTGCAGCAAACGCCCACACCTTGTCGTACAGCGGTTTCTCGATAGGATGCGCAGCCAGTTGAATACCGTATTTATTTGCTATCACCGCGTTGCCCATCACATGGTCGATATGCGAGTGAGTGTTGAGCAACATCAGCGGCTTCAGACCGTTTTTGTCGATATAATCCAAAATCTGCTCATCTTCAAAAGGTTCAAAACTGCCCGCATCTATGATGACACACTCCTTGTTTTCGTTGTAAACGATGTAGGTATTGACCTGTATAGGGTTGAAAATAAATGTCTTAACTGATAACATTATTATTTTTTATTAACAGGAGATTTATTCGCCAGAGGTGAATGCTTTCGCTTCGCTCAGGTCTCGACTTCACTTTGTTTCGCTCGAAATGACGTTTTGTCTTAGTAATGAAACCACTTTGTCGGTATCAATCATCTGCATGCACTTGAAGTGTCCTTTCGGGCATTTCTTGTAGCCAAGTTTCGAACACGGACGGCATTTCAAGTCTTTCACTTCCACGATGTTCAATGGCTGGGTGCTGTTTTTCGGATAATACTGATACATTCCGAATTCAGGCACTGTGTTGCCCCAAACCGACACAATAGGTTTGTTAAATGCCGCGGCTATGTGCATCATGCCGGTATCGCTGGTTAGCACACCTTTCGACATCTTGATGATGGATGCCGACTGCTCCAAATTCAGCATGCCAACCGGGTTGCCGATATTTTGCCCGATGGCTTCGACTATGATTTTGGAACGCTGCATATCGCCCGGTCCGCCAAGCAAAATAACAGGCTCGTCGAGTTTTTCTATCACCTCGATAATCTTTTCAACCGGAATTGTCTTGGTGTTGTAGCTGCCTCCAATCACCACCGCATAAAATCCCTCGCGGAACTCTTCTGGCAGATCGGGCTCCTGCATATAGTTTTGCTCCGAGATGTAGAACTCGAGGCCACGCCCGTCGTTCTGAACACCCAAAGGCTCCACCGCCTCGAAATATCTGTCCACTATGTGAACATCAGGCAATTTGTTGATTTTAAACGTGGTGAGGAGCATTTTCTTGAAATCGAGCTTGTGAAACGAATGATGCTCGCAACCCAAAGCCCAACAGACTCTCCTTGAAAGGTTATTCTTTTGTAAATCAGCAATATAATCGTATTCTTCCTGCTTCAGTTCCTTGATAACCTCACGTATCGAACCTCTGTATTCATAGGTTTTATCGACATAAGGATTGTTGTACGATATGTTTGAAAACTGCTCTTTGGTGAGCACATGAAGCTCAACGTCGTCGTCCATCTGCCTCTTTATGCAGCGAATAACCGGCGTTGTCAGGACGATGTCGCCTATTGAACTGAAACGGATTAATAATATCTTCATCTTACACGTTATTCATTGATTATCTTAATAGTGTAACGGTTGACATCTTTGTATTCAACGTTCTGATGGTCGCTGAGATATAAAAGCTCGGCGTCGTTGGAATTGATGCCGGTGTCTTCCATGCTTTGGCAGCAATCCTTTGCCCACTGCGCCATGTAGCTGTTGACCGTCACTTTATAAACCTTGTCGGGATTGATACGCTGGCCGTTGCCCAAATATGCCTTGGCCGAAACAAAACCCGACTCGCCGTCGTCCGACTGGGCGTATTCGGCGGTGTAAGTGATGCCCGACACGTGAGTGCTGTTGTGGTCTTTGTTGGATGCCAGCACTATGAAGTCTTCCACCTGACTGCCAGTCATCTCACACACCACCAAAGAGTTGTTGAACGGGTCCAGATTAAAAACATCGGCCTTGGTGATGTCACCGCCATGCATGCTGTCGAAACGCACTCCGCCCGGATTCTGCATAGCGATATCGGCCTTGGTAATGTAGCGCTCCGCATCGGCCATGTATGCTCCGAGGGCTTTCTTGTCGGCAAAGGGCGATTTGGCATGACCCACCACCTTTTTGAATTCCGGCTCGCCGTAATAGCAGTCGACCAAAGCCTGAACCTCCTCGTCAACTTTGTTAACTTTGTTTAAATCAATCACTTGCGCTTCTTTTCCGACGACCTTGCCGTTTTTGATTTTAAGTTTGGTCACCGTGGCCATCTTCAGATAATACTTCGACTGTGTGTAAAGCACGCCATCATCCATTTGTTTGGTATACAAATCGTGCGAATGGCCTCCAATAATCATATCAAACTGGGGATATTTCTCGGCAAACCTCAGCTCGTCGGCCAAGCCGCAATGCGACAACAGTATAAAAACATCGCAACTGCCACGCAAATCAAGATATTTATCAATCATATCCTCGGCATCCACAAAGTCCATGTTCTGCAGATTTTTAATATGGGCGCTTGGCTTGCCATCGTTGCTTGTCTCAATGGTTCCAAGCAGAATTATTTTGATATCACGACCGTTGATAGTCTTTGTAATTTCAATATAATCAGGCAATTGGACATCAGGATAGCCTGTAAAGAAAGCGTTGGAGCAAATCAGCGGGAACTTGGCTTTTTCAAGCACAAACCTAATTCCGTCGATATTGCCGTCAAACTCGTGATTGCCCAAGGCCGACGCATCAAAACCTATTGTATTCATCAGGTTTATCATAGGCCAGTTAGGCTCACCAGGGTATTTGTCGTTGTAGGCGTTGCCTGTACGGTTGTCGCCGGCGCTCAAAACCATAAGCTCAGGATAGATAGCCCGCAGACTGTCGGCAACATAAGCCAACTTAGGCATCATCTCAATATGAGAATGCATATCGTTGACCGAAAGTATCACTAACTCGTCTTGACGCGAGTTGCAAGAAATCAGCAACAAGCTGATTATCAATATATTAAAAAACTTTTTCATATAACATTATGTTCGTTAAATATCAGTTCAACTGCTTGTTCATATTCATCCAAATGGTTGACTTTCTTCACTTTACGCCACACATTCAGCGGATCGTCGAATATATTCATCATATATTTCCACAGCTCTTTCATGCTGCCGATGATTTTCGGACTACCTCCGACGTGACGCAGACGTTCGACGTACAAATCTACAACAAAATTATGAAGTCTGGCCTTTTTTTCGGTCATATTTTTGGGTGCCATCCTGATTTCTTCGGCAAGGAAAGGATTTGTCAACAATCCGCGTCCCAAAGCCACTGCATGCGACATTTTTGAAACCACATTGTATTTTTCGACATCAAAAACATCTCCGTTATATACCAACGGTTTGTTAATCAGCGGTATGAGAGCTTGAAACTTTTCCAACGAGGCCTCGCCTGTGTACATTTGCTTGCCAACGCGAGGATGCAGTATTATCTCGCTGATAGGTAAGGTGTTAAAAGTGTCTACAAAGCTGTAAATCTCCTCGTCGCTGTAGTATCCCAACCTGCATTTGATGCTGAAATCAATGCCGTCAACATGCATGCAGACCTCATTCAGCATTGCTGTGGTGCGCTCGGGGTCGGCCATCAACCCGCAGCCTCGTGTCTTGTTGGCCACACGCGGAAACGGGCAGCCCATATTCAAATTAAACTCTTTATAACCAAATGATTTACATTGATTTGCAAATCGTATTATTTCATCGGCATGATTACTCAAAATCTGTGGAACAATGGTTTTTACATCGTTAAACTCAGGGCTGATCTCCTCCCCTCTCAAGCTTTTTGAATTATCTTTCTGAATGCCGGTGAAAAAAGGCGTGTAAAACTTGTCGATGCCGCCAAAATGCTTCTGGAACGCATTGCGATACACAACATCGGTGATGCCTTGAAACGGTGCCAGACTTAGTGTTTCCATTGCTTTCCAATAATTAGTTTAACAATTGTCAAAGCCGCAAGCAAGGCCGTCACAAAGACCGACAGTTTATAAATGTAATCGCCATAACGCACGTAGAACGTTAGTCTATCGTTGGTTTTCAACGTATTGCGCAAAGCCGTGTGTTCCCAATACTTGCTTTGCTCAATAATATCGCCCCGCTGATTGATGAATCCCGAGATTCCGGTGTTGGCCGAGCGTGCCACGCTGCGGCGCGTCTCGATGGCACGCAGCTTGGAGAACTCCAGATGCTGACGGTGTCCGGGCGAGTTGCCCCACCAGCCGTCGTTGGTGATCACAAACAGCAGGTCGGCGCCATTTTTAACAAACTCGGTCACATAACCTCCGAACACCGACTCGTAACATATCAGCGTTCCTACTTTATGGTTGTCAAACTCAAGCGCCCTCGCTTCGCTGTCTGTTTTCAGAGTGCCAACTGTGCCGCCAAGGTCAAGGGCATGGTTTTTCATCATCCTCAAAATCCACCACGAAGGCATCGACTCGGCACCCGGTGTCAGACGCGATTTGTGATAAAACTGTATGGAATCGCGTGTTATCAGAGTGGCGGTATTGTAAGCGTAATAATACTTTTCAGCATCCATAAACCTGCGGGCGGCAAAGTCGTCGGCGGCATCGTCGGGTGCCATTCCGTAGGCGCTTATTCCTATCACATAACAACTTTGGGGATGATTGTTCAAAAAACCGCGCAACCGTCTGACAGAGTAACTATTGTCAATGCGTTCAAGCCAAATGTCTTCCTGCACAGCCGATTCCGGGCTCACCACAAAACAGGTGCTGTCGGTCACCAGCGGCTCGGCAACCTTCAGATTGCGGTCCATGATTTTCACGGGCGACAGGGTAAACTCCTCGGTGTAAGGGTCAAGGTTGGGTTGAACCACCACGATTTCAACATCTTTGCCGGATTCTTTATAGGAATGATATTGTATTTTGCTGATAATTATCGGGACAAATAAGATTGCTATGACTGCAAAAGCCAATCTTTTACTATAATTCTTCAACAACCGATATATCACGATATTAGCCAGCAACACCCATACCGTACCGCCGGCAATGCCAGTAAACTCATACCATTGCACCCATGTGTGATAATGCGAAAATACATTTCCAAGGTTGAGCCAAGGCCAGTTGAGCTGCCAGTTGAGGTGCATGTATTCGAAAGCCAGCACGAAGACTATAATTAAATAATAGCCTTTTTTGCCATTGTACATCTTGGATTTCACAAAATGATAAGTCCAAAACACACTGGTCATCAGAAGGCTGTTCACAACTATCATCGCAATGGTGCCTGCCGCGGTGGTTTTCCAAACCCACCAAGTCGTCAGGGCGTTCCATGTAAAGAACGCAATGCTTGAAATCCAATAGGAATAATGTTTGTCTTCGAGATATAGAAGTGGAATGAATGCCACGAAAGCCAGTGGCGCAAGACCCCTAACCGGCCATGCCGCAGCGATCAGCAGACCGCTCAACAATGCCAATCCGATTCTGGTTAAAGTCTTCATCACTTGACTCTAAGCAGTTTTGACATCTTGCAGCTGTCGTCCATGAAGACGATTGAAGCATTGGCATTGCGCTCAATCTGATTGATGCTTTCTTCGAACAGCTCACAAATCTCGGCCATGTTTTTGCGATTGACAAATGGCGCGAAGTTCTGCGTAAAAGCCTTCTCATCGGTGGGAAGCATCACGTCGTCCGACATATTGTTGTTGAACAGCAACGAGTTGTGGAATATGTTGAGGCCGTATTCCAAAAACTCTTTCTGCCGCTCGCGTCCGAGAGGTTTGATATCGTTGGCCACAAAATCGATAAGCTCGGGCAGGGCTCCCTTGAAGCAGTAACGCATCCATTTCTGGAATGTGTTAGCATAGAGCTTCTCGTCTTCTTTATCGTTGGCGAAACGCTGCGCCAACAGCCAATTGCCGTCGGCCAGCATTGCGGCGTCGTGTGCCTCCCGAGGGTCGCAGCCAAGATTTTCGACTAGGGCGTCTTGAACCTCCTGATATGTCAGTTTGGGAACTTTCACCATCATGCATCGCGAGCGTATGGTGTTCAGCAGTTCCTCCTGATTCTCGGCTATGAGTATGAACAGGGTTTTCTCGGGCGGTTCCTCTATCAGCTTGAGCAGTTTATTGGCAGTCTGCACATTAAGCTTCTCAGCCATCCAGATAACAGCCACCTTATACTCGCCTTCATAAGCTTTGAAACTGAGCTTGCGCATGATAGTGGCGGCATCGCGCACGTTGATGACACCCTGTTTGTTCTCTATATCAAGTTTTGTAAACCAATCCGACAAATCGGCGTAACCTTTGCAATCGGTCAGATATTCCCTCCAATCGGCGATAAACAGGTCTGATTCAGGATTCTTGTCGACTTTTTTGGTGGTGGCAGTCGGAAAAACGAAGTGCAAGTCGGGATGAGTCAGTGTCATGAACTTGCGGCACGACGGGCACTGACCGCAGCTGTCGGTTTCGGAGCGGTTGGTGCAGTTGATATACTGGGCATAGGCCAAGGCCAAAGCCATCTTGCCGCTACCCTCTGGCCCGATAAAAAGCTGAGCATGCGACACACGACTGTCCCTAACGCTTTGTATCAAGCGTTTCTTCAAATCGTCATGTCCTATAACATCAGCGAAAAGCATTATTTTTTAATGACTTTGGTCGAGTTAATATTACCCTTGCTGTCAATTGTCCTTACGAAATACATTCCTGCGGCCAAACCGGTCAAATCAACCGACTGCGAGTTGTTCACATCATTTGCGATGACTCTCACGCCCAATGAATTATAAACCTCGACACATTTCACATCATCGGCTTTGATGAAGATGACATCGGCGGTTGGATTAGGATAGACAGCCATTTCGCTGAATGCCACTTCCTCGGTGTCGTCCAAAACTATAGTGTTGCCTGGGAATGTGATATCGTCAATCCAGCACACGTTGCCGTCGGTGGCACCGCTGGAGGATGTATCGTAACGCCATTCAAGCACATGGGTGCCGGCTTCGATGGTATATGTGGCAAGTGTCCAATCATTATCGCCAGTCCAGAAGCCCAACACGGTATTGTCCATGTACAGGATCAAATAGTCTTTCTTGTATTTTGTCAAAGTTTTATAGTAGAACGACAATTCACCGTCAGTTGTGGTGTTGATTTCGACTATGAGAGATGTCATCTGATTCTTGCCTATTTCGCCACACTGAGCGCTAAACGAGCCGCTGTACGCCTGATCGGAAGTTACAAACCACTCGGCATCGCCCCACAAAACCCATGGTAATTTCGACAAATCGCCTGTTTCAAAATCTTCGGTTATCAAACCTACACACAGCACAATATCGCTTGTTGCCGAATACTCTCCCGCCATAACGTTGAAACTGAAGACGATGGTGGTGCCTTGCGGAGTGTTTTCGTCAATTGTCACCTGAAGTTCTGCTTCAAAATCACCGCCGGCGGCCACATCGTTGAGCGGCAAATCGTTGGTGTTGAACTGAGCAGCCTGATTGTCGGCACTTCCGTGAATGTAAGGATTTGAGGCAATCAGATGTCCCACGTTCTTGCCTGTTATGGTGAACAGGAATGTTTCGCCAGGTTCCAGATAACCATTCATGTTGCCTTCAATTTCGGTATATTCAATATTATTGATTTTCAATGATGGAGCCTTTGCCTTGAAGAAAAGATTGCGGTTCCAGACACTATTGCCGTCGGTGCAAGCCATCACGAAATCAACCAATGTGCCGTCGGGGATGTTGGCTGCCACGTCAAAATCGAAGGCGTCTTCAACCAGCACCGAGCTTCCCGCATTAATTGTGCCAACCTCCACTGTCGATTTTGACAAGCTGACATATTGCGACACTGTCGACAAAGAAGCTGTCACACCAGCTGCATCGGCTGTACCTGCGTTTTTGAAATTGACATCCATATCCAGACTGTTGCCTGTAGCGAAATCATCGTTCAGCTCAATATCCTGAGGATAGACAAAAGCGGTGTTGTCACTAAGTCCGATTATGTCGATTGTCTGAGGAATTGCGTTAGGGCCTGTGATTATAAGCTGCATTGTGTCGGCCACGTCGAGCGGGCTGCCGAACTCCACATTGGCCATGCCATTTTCGTCGGTCATTCCGAAAGCCAAAAGCTGGCCGTTGTGGAAAATACTGCAACGGAAGTTGCTTTGGGCCACGCCGTCTTTTCTGACCTCAACAGTTGTGGCTGCAGATCCGAGATTGATGGCCGACTCGTAGCTCAGCTCAGGACGGAACGGCTCGTCAAGCCACGGGCACACCGCCACGTCGCCGAGGATGTTGATGTCGTAGAGATTCCAGCGCATCGCGCCATCATCGCCCCAAGGTGTCGCAACATAAGGAGCTGTCATTATCTTCATCTCCACAAAAGCTGTGCCTATGTAAGGCAAGCGATCGTTGTAGTAAGCGTCGACAAACTCACGGTTGAGGTGTGCCGCCATGCCGTCGCCCCAAGGCTGATACCAACCGTAACGCGAATTGCCCGTGGTGGCCACAAATCCTGTGGAAATATTGACCAGACGCTCAAGCATACAGGTGTGGGTAAAGTCACCGCAGATGCATCCGTGCGAGTTGAAGAAACCGTAGTTGTGCGTCACGCCGTTGAGTTGACCGAACGAGGCGTCGTTGGTGCTGTTTACATACCATCCGGCCACATAGTCGGTGTTGGCGTGGCCGCAATGGAACACGTACTGCCCGCCGTGTTCGTTGATGGCGTTTCTGAATATGGCTCCCGACCAACCTGTCGGACCGTTTTCGTAGATTTTCACAAACTCGTAATCCTCAGGAATTCCTACGGTTGTGTATCCAAAATCACTGTTAACTCCAATAAGTCTTTCAATGTCAGAACTGCCGTAGTATCCGTCACCCATATGCTCGGCTCCGAGAATAACTGTATTGAACTCGCCCAGCACCGGATTTGACTGATACTCGAGAGTTTTGTGCATCATGTTGTTGAACTGAGTCTCGTTGTTGAAAGGCATACGGCCTACACCTACCTCTGGCATCAGGTCATCCTCGCCTACCTCGCCCCACAGACCGTTGTTGTCCTCGTCCCAGTTGGTGTCGAAGCAGCCGAAATACATATCGGCCGGCAGGTTATCGATATATTCGTCCGAGACGTAGCAGTAGAGTGCGCGCCATGGCACCAGTCCGGCATCGCCGCCCAAAAGCATCATCATAATGCCGTTGTCTTCATATTCCTGTTTGGTGTAGTTGAACACCTTCTCGGCATCGTCACGGCCTTCGAAGCTATTGAGGATGTCTTCCAATGCTGTAACATGAGTGCGCAGTCCGCGAGCCTCATAGAAAGCCACATATTCGTCGAAATGCGAGACCCACTCCTGCGGTGTGATGACCAGCAGCTCATAGCCGCCAATTGAGCGGCCGCGGGTTTTGTATTCAGCCACAGCCTCAGGGTTCTGCGCCATGCGCTCCACACGGGCTTGTACCTCAGGAGTCATCCACAGCAGACGGCTCTTATCGGCTCTCGATGCCTTGACGTCGACGGTAACTGTAACCGTCTTGGCATACGACACCTTGCCACTGGCAGGAACGTAACGAACTGGGGTGAACTGTGCAAACGCGAAAGAGCATCCGTTCATAAACTGAGTGCTGACTTTTGAGTAGGTTTTCTCGGGATAAACCGCTTCAGAACCGTAAAACTCTTCGTTTCTCTCAAGCACCAAAGGCTCTGTCGACGACAACGGACGGGCCTGTTGGTATGGCAGCAGGTTGAATGTGCCCTCAAGTTCCACGAAGTCGGAATATTCCACTGCTATTTCATTAGCCTCAGTGTTAGGAGGCAAAAGCAGCGAAACATGCTGACCCGGCAAAGTGGCTTTACCAACTTCACCAAGGCCGATTGTACCGTCAAAGCTGATGACGTCATAGCCACCGACCACGCTAACAGCCGGATTGTCAAAATGATATGTCTTTTGTACCGTCTGGGCGATTGAAAGAGCGCCCAAAACAGCCACAAAAACAGTTGTTAAGATAAGTTTTTTCATGGTTTTATTTGTTGTTATGCATTAATCCATTTTTCGACTTCCTCAAGTTGCAAAGCAGGAACGTCCATTTTTGTTTTCTTGCGGATGCCGTTGAGTTTCTCGCGCAGTGCAGACGGCTTCTCCGACTGCATCTGTTCGAGCGAGGTATAGTTTTGTTTCACAAGCACTTCGGCCCACACCTCAGGCACGCCGACGGCCATGAAATCGTCTTTTGTGGCGGTCTTCTGCACCTTCTCGGGACGCATGGTTGGGAAGAACAGAACCTCTTGTATGGCAGTCTGGCCCGTCATCAGCATGACGAGGCGGTCTATTCCTATGCCCATGCCCGATGTAGGCGGCATGCCGTATTCCATGGCGCGGAGGAAGTCCTGGTCGATGAACATGGCTTCGTCGTCGCCTCGCTCCGAGAGTTTCATCTGCTCCTCGAAACGTGCGCGCTGGTCTATCGGGTCGTTAAGCTCAGTATAAGCATTGGCTAACTCCTTGCCGTTCACCATCAGCTCGAAACGCTCGGTGAGTTCAGGATTCTCGCGGTGACGTTTGCAGAGAGGCGACATCTCAACAGGATAGTCGGTGATGAAAGTGGGTTGGATATATGTTCCCTCGCACTTGGCTCCAAATATCTCGTCAATCAGTTTGCCCTTGCCCATGGTATCGTCAATCTCGACATCGAGTTTCTTGCACACCTCACGC